>Ga0247611_10000386_pt1 | contig 90582 bp, 84 predicted proteins | sample 177DNAGHGhighgp2_FD_192422 | JGI IMG/M metagenome (GOLD analysis project Ga0247611, IMG submission 192422) | Sheep rumen microbial communities from Palmerston North, Manawatu-Wanganui, New Zealand - 1770 DNA GHGhigh gp2 | ecosystem: Host-associated > Mammals > Digestive system > Stomach > Rumen...
TTGTATTTTTCTTTTTCTTTCATATTTAGTTCTACCTTTCTCATATTTTCCACCTCAGTGGAGTATTATATAATTTTGAGACATTTTCGCAAGTTAATACTTAAGACATTATCACAAGTTAATCATACTTTTTTTACTTTTTTTTGAAAAATAATTGACACGAAATATATGGTTTGATATAATTTATTTACTTGCTGATGAGAAATAGTAAGTTATATGGGGCATTAGCTCAGCTGGGAGAGCGCCACGTTTGCACCGTGGAGGTCAGCGGTTCGATCCCGCTATGCTCCACCATTAGAAAAGTTAAAGAACTGTTTAGTTCTTTTTTTATTTCAAAAAAGATTGAAACTCCCTCTCCTATCGTGTTATAATTACTTTGTTATTTATTTGCCGATGTAGTTTAGTGGTAAAACAGATCCTTGGTAAGGATCAGCGGTAAGTTCAATTCTTACCTTCGGCACCATTAAAAAATCCGGTTGAACTTTGGTTCAATTTACTAATAAGTATCAATTCTAGAAATGGAATTGATTTTTTGTTGTTAAACAAGGGATAACTTTATGATAGATATATTTATTTTGTTAATATAATTTATTTTGACAACGATTTATATGATGATATCAAAGAATTGGATTTTAGATTTTGAGAGACAAAAAAAGAAGAACTGATTTTCTTCTTTAAATAATTATCTTTTTATAACCTTACTAATAGATTGATTTTCTAATTTTCTTTTGTAATTAGAAACTTCTTTTGAATTAATGCTTTCACATTCATTTTTTACTCTTTTTAAAAGATTTAATAATTCTAATCTTTTAATTTCAAGATGATTAGTGATTTTTCTAAATATAACTTCTTCTTTTTCATTTATAAGTTCTTCTCCATTAAAATCAATTATTGGAGCTGTAATTTTTATTGGATTAAAATCATTAGTTTTCAAAACAACTTTATCTGTTGCAGTTAATGAACTACTTTCGTCAACATTAATTACATTTGATTCACATTCTACTTCTTTACCAGTAATATTTGAATTAGTAATATTTAATCTATTATTAGTGATAAAAGAAACTCTAACATTTTTCTTACCGATTTTAGAATCTATTATATCAATTATATCATTTGCACCAAATCCTATATCTGATTCAGATCCTATTACTATTTGGTCATTACTTATATTTTTAATTACTAGCTCATTTGCACTAATTGATAAAGATGAGAAAGTCTTTATATTTGTATTATCTAGTGTACATTTACCATTAACATGAACCCACAAATCTAGTTTAAAACTACAATTTTTAATTATTACTTCACAATCATCATATCCAAATATATATGCTTGATGTTCATTCAATTTAAGACCATCAATTACATAACAAATTGGTTTATCCAATTTAAATGCTTTTGCAATTTTCTTCTTGTCTTCGTCTTCTCCTATACCAAAACAGGCAATAGTATATTTATAATCTTTCTTTTTAACTTTACTTTTTTTCAACATAGCAAGTTATTTTTTCTTCGTCTTCAAATACTTTTCCTAAATTACCTGTAAGATATTTTTTTGCATGATTTCTTTCTATATCATAAAGTGTATTTTTTAATCTATTCATATATAAATCCCCTTTGAATGTTTTATACTTTACCATATTTTAATAAAAAACGCAACTAGATATGAAGAAAATTGACATAAGACAACAATTGCGGTATAATATGCGCTATAAGAAAAGGGGAAAATGATTATGGAAAACAATTTATTTAGACAACTATGTGGCAAAATAAATTACAATACTTATAATAATATACAAAAAACTTTAGCGATGTCTCATCTTGGAATTGTTTTACTGATGATTTTATAATTCAGCAATATCCATTGTTAGGCGATCCACTTAATGTCATAAAATATACTTCAATTGTGGCTTTATACCTACTAGCTTTTTCTAATGGTAAAAATTATACAAAAGATATTGTTCAAATTAGAAATTTATATCAAGAATTTTTAAAGAACTATAATAAATTGAATAAAACATTTAATTTAAGTGACCCAATTCAAATTCACACTATGTTTTATTATTTATTATATGAGGGATATTTATCAAAAGATAAAGATTTTCAATTTTCAAATAAACAAGCGAGAGATATAGATTATATATATGGGGCAAATGTAATTACAGGTCAAGGCGTTTGTAGACATATATCTACTATGTTCACTGATATTTTAAATGATTATGGTATTCAATCAAATAATCTAGTTGTATATTTTAGAAACTATGATGTTAATGTTAAAATTAATATTATAGATAAACCTAAATATACCAAAGAAGAATTAATTAATTATGCTAGAACTCATATAGAAGATGAAGAAAAATATAATTTAGTTATGAAAGTAATTGAAAGATTAGTTGATGAGTATAATAAAAGTATTGAAATTTCTTTAGAAAAAGTTTACGAAAAAAAACTATTTAAAAGTTTTTTAGTAAACCATATGATATCTTATGCCTTTCAAGATGGGAAAAGTTATTTCTTAGATCCAACAAATAAAAGTATTTATAGAATGAGTAAATCAAATAACCATATATTATATGATGATGAATATGAACTTAAAATTTCTCCTATAAATTCTATTCTAAGGCTTAGTAGGTATTCAAATAATTGCTTAATAAATCAATATCCAAGTGTTTCTAAAGAAGAAGAAAAAATGCTGATTGAAGAAACTGTGAAATTATGCAATAAAAATATTGATATTTTTGAAAATTTTTATTCTGAAAATAGTGATTTATATAAAGATATTTCATCTAAGGTATTAAAAATTAAATATTAATTTTTCATTTTTTTATAAATAAGGTTTATAATTTAGAAATGACCTAATACTATATAGCTTTTTTTCTATTCTTTATATTTTCTTCTTAAATAATCTTTTTCTAATTCATACTTGTTGTTTATATTTAGAATATGTTTTCTATTTCTAAAAAAATTATTTTCATTTTTTATAATATTTGTTTTTTTTAAATTATAATTATTTAGATATCTTTCTAATAAAAATTTATTATATATGTAATAAATTTTATTTTTTTCTTTGGTTATTATTATTAATATTACTATTAAAAATATATAATTATTAATATATGTTTTATTACTTATAAAAAAAATAATAAACGTAATAAAATAACTTAGTATAATTACTATTTTATAACTAGTTTTGTACGGGAATATTTTTTGTAGAAGAACATTTACTATTTTTCCACCATCTAGAGGGTATATTGGTAATAGATTAAATAATAGTATACCATTGTGATATACTTTTATTATTTTTATATAATATGGAAATAATACTTTTAATAATAAATATGCTATTTGTTGAAATAAAGGACCCATAATTAATATTATTAATTCTTTTATTGGATTTATATTTAAATTAGATTCTACTACTGATATTCCACCTAATGGGTATATGTAAATATGTTTTATTTTTAATTTAAAAAGATAAGAAAATAAAACATGTCCACATTCATGTATAAGAATTAAAGAATAAATTATAATAAATTCTTTGAATGATCCAGTAATAAACATTATTACTATAAAGATATATACTAAAGGATTTATTTTAAACATATTTTTTATAATCTAAGTATTTTCCATTTTTTTGAAATGTTAAAAATAATTCATTATTTTTTACTTCTCCTAATAGTTCTCCTTTTTCTACATAATCATATAATTTTAAATTATTAATATTTATATTAGAATAAAATGTATCTATTCCATTTACTTGTTCGATAATAATAGTATTTCCTATTTTTTCTTTTTCTCCGATAAATACCACTATTCCACTTTCTATTGCTGGGACCATGTAATTATCTATTACTTTTAGTTTTGCTCCATTTTGATATTTTTCTATTTTTTCATAAGATAATCTTTCATTAAATACAGTTTCTGTTTCTTTTATTTTTTTTTCAACTGATAAGATATTTCCAAAATATTTTTCATATTGCTTTTTTATTTTTTGAAATGGAAAACTTTTTTCATATACATTTGTTTTTATTGTTTCTTTAAGATTTGGATTATTCTTAGTAGCAATCATTCCTAATAAGAATATAATGATTGTATATAATAGTTTATTTATTTTCTTTCTAATGCTTTTCTTTAATACCAGTTTTTTTTCTATTCTTCTATTCATAATATCATCCTTTAATTCATTTTATGTAAAAAAAAAAGAAAGTATGTTTAATTTATACTTATCTTTTTATACTTCTTTGGAATTTTATTTATAATTATATATAATAGTTCCCCTACTATACAGTTTAGTATAAGACTATGAGTTATTTTATAGATGATTTTTGATAAAGTAATTGGAACTAATTGAAGAATCCATAAAATTAATGCATAACCTAACTCATATAAACTGATAATTAATATAAGATATATTATTAATCTAATATATGTTAATTCATAGTTTTTATATATGTATTTTGATATAAAACCTATTCCTGCAAATAAGAATGCATTTAAAAATAGTAGGTTTGTATAAAATAAATCATAAATTATTCCAAATATAAATAATAAAACATAGTATTGTTTATTTTTTTTCTGATATAGTGGAGTTATGATAAAAATAGTTATGACTGTTAATAATGGAGTAAATAAACTAAGATGATTGGGTATGTATGGAAGATAATTTGTAATAATTCCATCTAATAAAAGTGATACTATCATTATTATAATTGTCATTTTTTTTCTCCTAATACTGTCACATAATGAATATCATTAAAATTTTGGTTTGTTTTTATTAATACTGTTTTACTTAAATTATACTTATCACTTAACACTTTTTCCACTATTCCAATATATATTCCTCCTGGAAAAAACTCCCCTAATCCACTTGTTAATACTATATCTCCCTTTTTAATTTCCGTTGTTTTATCTATTCCAGATGCCTTAATATATCCTGTTTTTTTATCAAAGCCATTTAATATGGCATAGTTATCTATTTCATTTGTTTTGATTGCTACACTAACTTTAAAATTAATATCATCAGAAGTTATCAATTTTATTTCACTTGAGTGAGAGTAAACTTTTGAGATTTTTCCAATTAATCCATTTTTTGTGACTACAGCCATATTTTTTCTAATTTTATCTTTTTTTCCTTTATCAATAATAATTGTATTAAACCAATAGCTCTTATTTCTTGATAAAATCGTGGCATTAATTGGTGAATACTCTGTTAATGTACGATTTAGTTCTAATGTTTCTTTTAATTCTTTTATTTCTTTTTCTAGAGAAGTATTTACATTTTTTTGAATTATATAACTTTCACTTTTATCATTTTTACAATCTTTTTTATAGTTAGATATTGGGAATAATTCTGTTTTTTGTATAAATGTACTTATACTGTTTAAAATATTTTCTATTTTACCTATTTTTCTTTTAGAATTTGTTGAAATTATAATAAGTAAAACAAAGATTGATACTAATATTATTTCTACAATTATTTTTTTCTTCTTTTCTTTTTTTTTCATAAACATCATCTCTTCCTTATTATAGTATAAATTGATATTTGATTCAATTAAAGATTTAAGATATCTTGATTTTCATAAAAACTGAAATATTTATTTTCACCTACTATTATATGATTGATTACTGGAATTCCTTGTATTTCTCCTGTTTTAAAAAGTGTCTTAGTAAATAGTATATCTGCTTTACTTGGCTCTACATTATTTGATGGATGATTATGCAAGCATACAATAAAACATGCACTTAATAAATATGCTTCTTTAAATACTTCTCGAGTATGTGTTGTAGCGCTATTTATAGTGCCTATAAATAGATTTTTCCTTTCTATCAATTCTTGTTTATTGTTAAAATAATAGCAATAAAAGTATTCTTGTTTTAATCCTGTAAATAAATATTTTGAATCTTTCCATATTTTTTCTGCACTTTCTAGTTTTTTTAATTTATAATTTTCTTTTAACCAAATTCTTTTCCCTAATTCTATTGCTGATAAAAGTTCCATTGCTTTTACTTCACCAATTCCATTAATTGATTCTAATTCTTGTAGTGATATGTTTCTTAGATTTTTTATAGATACTTTTTTTAATAATTCAATCGATAATTCATTTACATTTTTTCCTTTTCTTCCTGTTTTCAATATAATTGACAATAATTCTTTATCAGATAAGTTTTTAATCCCAACCTTTTTTAGCCTTTCTCTAGGTCTTTCTTCTACTGGTAATTCTTTTATTTTATAACTCATATACCCTCTTATATATTATTCTCCAAATAAATATATTTACTACTCTTTTTGTATCATTTCTTCATAATTTGCTAAAATAACTTTTTCTATTAATAAGATTTGTTCATCATCATTTGTATTTTTTATTAAGTATTCTAACTGATTAATATTTTCTGAAAAAGAGCTAGAACTAATATTTTTTTGTATAATAATAGTATTAATTCCTTTCTCTTCATAAAATTTTTTTAGATGATTTAATATAGATAAATCTTTTGTTATTGCTAAAAATACATAATATTTATTATTATGTTTTTCTATTATTTTATCATTTAATAATTTACAATTATCTATAAGGGATTTTTTATTGTTATAAATACCTTCTTGTAAAAAATAATATGTTTCTTTATTTGTTAATTGTTTTATTGTTTCTATTTTTTTTCCAATTATTATTTCACCTAATAAGAAACCTATACCTATAAATATAATAATTTTAATTATTATTTTTTTCATTTTATCACCAGTTTTATTTTAGCAAGATTTTTATATTTTAAATGTCGAAAAAAAGATCAAGTTTTTTCTTCTTGACCTACTTTTTATTTATTTGTTTATATGTAACAAAAGTAATAATTGATAATCCTCCAACTAATAGATATAACCAAAAAGGAATTATTCCCCATACTTCTCTTAATTGAATAATAATATTTATAACTGTTATTACAATTCCGGTTGTAAATAAATATTTATATTCTTTTTTATAAAATCCTATTAAGATTATGATTAATCCTAATATTCCTATATAAAGACCAACAATATAACTAGAATAACCAATTACATATAATACTGCTATTATAATACCTATTATTGCTAATGTTTCTTTATTTTTTTGATTTGTTATAAAGAAAGTAATAATTATAAAAGTTATATATAAAATAATTATACTAATCATGATATAGAATAAATCTTGATATTCGTATAATTCATTGGTTATTCTCAATAATGGTACTGTTGTTGCAATATAGTTTATTTTATCTATAGTTGTATCTTTTATAAGAATTATAAATACTATTAGTAACCATAATAATATCCCTGAGTTTATTAATACACTGGTTGATATAATATTTATATTAAACAATAATATATTTAGATATATTAGTAGATATATATAACTTATGTAACTTTTTATATTTAAATTATTTTTTACATTTATATAATCATTTCTTAGTAAATAGATTATTGGCATTATAATTAATATTATTGAAATGGAATCTTCTTGTATCATTAAAAAAAGTAAATTAACTCCAACTGATAATAATAGATATAAATAGTATTTGCTTTTTTCTTTATAAAAGAAATGAATAAAACAATAGATAATTGCTGTAATAGATAATGTTTGTTGAATTGTAATATAATATGTACTACTTATGATATTAAATAGTGATAATACAGATAAATAAATACATAATGGTTGAATATACATACTATAATTCATATCATGAGTTTCTTCAATGTTTTGTGGTAATAAAATATGTTCTATTAATAATGTCAGATTTATAAATAAACAAATAATTGGTTCTTGCTGATATGTTACGATTATAGCAAAAATACTTAGTACTATATATAATATATAGTTTATTTTACAATACTTTTCATCATCAATTATTATTTTGTATTTTATTATTATTGTTAATATAGAAAATAATATAAATAATAGGAAATATAATGAAGAAATCTTTAAGTCGAAACTAGTTATAGATAAAATTCCTAATAAATATATAATTATAAGTCTTATGATTGGTTGATCTTTTTCGTTTTTTGTTAATAATAATTGAGTTGCTATAATAATTGTTACTGCTAATAAGCTTATTAATGGTAATGATTTTTGTATATTCATTACTGTATAGAGAGCAGTTAAAATAGAAATATTTTTACAATAATTGTAAAGTTTACTATTGGATTTTCTTAATAATATAGCAAATATAATAATAGATATTATCGATATAACAATCATTTGTTCTGGGATAATATAATGTAATATACTTGATAAAGCTAATAATAATACTGTAAACAATATATAAAGTAAGTATTCTTTAGAATATTTTAAATATGATGCTAATGAAAGACCAATCATAACAAAGAATGTTATAAAGAAGGCTAGGTCTCTTTTTATACCAAAATATGATAAATCTTCTGAAATTACTTTAAAGTAAAATATTGTAATAAATCCAAAGATAAGAAAGCTTATCGCTATAATCCAATACATATATGATGACTTATATAATTTAAATTTTTTTTCAGTAATATATGATATTATCATAAAAATTACTGAAAAGCATAAAAGAGCAATTACTTTTACACCTAGTGAAATAATATTCCAAGTTGTTGTTGCAAATAGTATTCCAGATAATAATATCATTGATACTCCTAGTTTTAATAAAGTATCTATTTTTTTCATTTCTGGATCCATTACTTTTTTTATAATTACTGGTGGCCCATTACTGTTTTTTATGTTTAAACTACTTATAGCTGATAGTATTATTACACTGGATATTAGATTTACTGGCAATAAAATTATTCCTAGTATAAGTATTATATTCTTTGCATTTACTAATGTTTCATCTTTACTACAACTTAAATATAATAATATTACTCCTGTAATAATATAAAAAAAGCTGAGATAATGAAAATATTGTGTTAGTAATCCTAATACAATATTAATTATCGCAGCAGCTTTTAAATAATCTCTTTTCATAATACACCTTCTATTCTATATTGATTATAAAATAGATTATGCAATTTGTCTATGCTGTAATACTATTTTCATCTGTTTAAGCCCATCAGTTTCTTTAAAAGAAGAATGTTGAATTACATGGAAAGAGGAATCATTTATAATTTCTCTATTAAGTTGAATTCTATCTCCATTTTTTAAATGTGTTCTAACATCTTTTACGACTTCTCCATTTATGATAATATTTGGGTATCTATTTTTTGTTATAAATTCGGGATAATAGTCTAATATATAATCAGATATAGTTGAGCCTTTTTTTATTTGAATTGTTTGATTATTTTCATTTGTAACTGATATATGATCAACTAAAGCTTCCTCCTTAATTTTTTTCCATTGCTTTTCTATACCAATGTTTATTCCTTCTCCTTCTATTTTAGATAATCTTTGAACAAACAAAGAATCTTCAACTTTGGCTTGGGCTTCTTCAAAAGAAATTGGATTTTTTCTTAGTAAAAATCCTGAAATTCCATATTTACATACTAACTCCATGTCTTTTGTTCTAATTTTAATACGCACTAAACCAAATTTTGGTACATCTATATTTGTATTTAAAGTTTGATAAAAATTAGTATATTCTCTTATATGGTCCTCTGTAGAATGTTGCTTATAATTATAATGAATTGGAACAAGAGCTCTATGACAAGCAATTTCTTCATTAGTATTCAAAATAGCTTTTAAATAATATAAATTAAAAATAGACTCAATATTTGTTCCTTCTAGTATTTTTTTATAAATACTACATATTGTTTGTTCTCTTATAATTACTTCATTTTCTAAATTTTCTGTTAAAAGATCATTTGATATTTTTACTTTTAACGGTAGTAAACATTCCATAAATTTATCTTCTAATTCTTCTTTCTTTTCTTTTATTATATTGTAATTAACTGGATCAATATATTTTAATGATAAATCTTCCAGAAGATTTTTAACTTGATAAGCCCCTATAGCCTTGGCTAATGGAACGTATACTAGCATCGTTTCTATAGCTTTTTTCACTCTTTTTTCTGAATCTTTTTTATACTCTAGCGTCATCATATTATGAATTCTATCGGCTAGTTTTACGATGATTACTCTGAAATCTTTTTTTAAACTATTAATAATTCTAATAATATTAGCGGCATCCATTCCATCTTCAGCAGCAAACTTTGGAATATTTGTAACTCCATCTACCAATTCAGCAACTGTTGGGTTTATTAATCTAGCTATATCTTCTTTTTTAAATGGAATTGTTGCATCTTCTATAGTATCATGTAACAAAGCTGCACTGATTGTATCGGGATCATAAAATTTAATATATTTCATAACTATGTATGCAACCCAAAGTGGATGAATAATATATGGTTCACCACTTTCTCTCTTTTGATTTTTGTGTATCTCTTTTGATATTTCGTATGCTTTAAATACTTCTGTTAATTTTTCTTTACTAACATTATGTTTCTCTAGTTCTTGCAAGATTGTCTCAATTGTAACTGTTTCATTTCCCATTTCGACTACCTCCTAGAAAAGATATTTGTGAAAGATTATTTTTTTACTTTCAGTCGTATCCGTTTTTTTATATAGAATTACTTATATCAGAAAAATTATTTTTAGTCAATTGTTTTAAAAAAAAAGAAGAAGAATCTTCTATTTTTTTTACATTTTAGTCATTTTAGAATAATCTGGTATGCCAAAGGCATAGACATTAGAATCTTTTATATTTCTGTTTCGAAGATGAACACTGGTTGTACCTCCGTCTATTGTTGTAAATTTTCCATTTCCATCTGATTTTACAACTATACAAGTATGGGTAGCTCTACCTTTACCAGTAAACAAAATATCTCCAACCTGTGGTATATAGTTTTTATTTTTACTTTTTTTAACTAATATTCCTTTTTTTTCAAACCAGTCTGAACCAGAGCCTGCTCCTGAAAAATTTTTTACAATGTCCTGTGACACTCCAGCCTCATTAAAAACCCAACTAGTAAATTCACTGCACCATAATCCTGAATTTTTTCCAAAATATGCTAAATATTTTTTTCCGTTAGTATGATATGAGCTTGAGTGTCCATTTAATTTCTTTAATGCCGTTGAAACTACATTTTGTCTTGCTTCTTTTTCTGATGAACTTAAAGTAGTTGTTGGATAATTGTTTGCTTCAAAAAAAGAAGAATTATTTTCCGAAGCCTTCTTATAAATATTTAATCTAAATTATAAGACTTTGAGTTATAATAGGCAAATCCATTTTGTCTACAGTAATTATCTATTTCTTTTTCTTTACTTGATTTAGCACCATACTCTAATAAATATACTTTTAATCCTTTATCTTTTACTTTTTGTAAATAGTTTTTATAATATTTTGTTTCACTACTAGATTGGGTATGATAAGTATGGTTATCAAAATTAATAACAGTAAATACTTCTTCTTGATTAACTCCATCAAATAATCTTGAATAGCTACCATCTTTTATTGCTTTTGAAACAAATTCATCTCCACCGTTTATTAATACAGGTAAATTATGTGAATGAACTGACTCTAATATTGTTTGTAATCCCTTATATATTTTATCTTTTTTAAAGTTCGCATATACATCACAATTATCTATAAAATATCCATCTGCTCCTTTTCCCCTTAAAGATGGTTCTAATTCATTTATAATGAACTTTTGGTAGTTATTTTTACTTACATCTACCCATTTTTCATCTTCCCAGTTTTCATATGTTCCTAAATAATAATTTTTGAATCTCTTATAGTAACTTCTATAATTTTCTACTGATCCTACATTTAAGTAAGAATATACTTTTATTCCTTTATTATGTAGTTTTTCTATATCTTTTTTTGTAAACTCTTGTAAATCTATTACAACTAACTTATATTTATATAATTTACTTAATCCACTATCATGATCAAGGCCTAAAAATACACCGTAGTTTGATTCAACAGAACTATCTTGTGTTGATTGTGTAGAAACTTGTCCACTTTGTGATGGAGTCTTAGTTGTTGATTTATTTGACTTTGACGAAGTTGTCTTTTTCCAATTTGCATATAGTACAATGTTACAATCTTTCTTAGAAGAATCACAAAAATCTGTTGATTTATATATTTTTGTTTGAGAATAACTTTTTCCTGTCCCATCTTTTTTTGTATTCCATTCTGCTCCTGCGGAGATTTTATAGCCATCTCTTTTTAAATTTAATGCTGCTGGATTATCATAATTCATTAAGCCATCTTTATCTAAGCTTTCTCCTTTAAATAATCTAGTACAATTCTTTTTCTTATCACAATATATAATATTTCCTGTTGCTGAAATATTTTTTCCATGATTTGATGCTAATTTTCCACCATTTGCATTATATTGAATATTTACATAATTTTTTCTTTCCCAATTTACATATAATGTAACTGTACAATTTTTTTTAGATGAGTCACAGAAATCACTTGATTTATATATCTGTCTTTGTGAATAACTTTTTCCACTTCCATCTTTTCTTGTGTTCCATTCAGCATTTTTTTTAATAGTGTATCCCCATTTTAATAAATTAATAAAATCTGGGTTATTTGCATCTGCTAAACCATATTCAGAAGTGCTAGTATTGTATGGAATTGTTTGAATATTTTTTTTACCTTTGTATGTTATGTATTGATTAGAACTGCTTATCTGTTTTGCTCTTTTTTTAGATAAGTAACCACCATTTTCATGATATTGTATGATTGTAAGATGCGTTCCACTCTTTACTATATGTATTTTTTTTGTGGCTTTTATTCCATTAGAAAGCGTTGCTGTTATAGTAACGTTTCCTTCTTTTATTCCTTTAATTGTTCCGTTTTTGTCTACTGTTGCTATTTTGCTATCTGAACTTTTCCAAGTTACTTTTTCTTTTTTTAAGTCGTTTTTTTTGTACTTTAAACTAGCTTTTTGGGTTTTTCCTACTCCTATATATATAGATGATACAGATATTAATACTTGATTATTATTAGTATTATTTTGTGTGTTATTTCCTGTTGAAAACATATCTGTTCCATCTTCTAGTTGATCATTTTTCCAATGGGCAAAAAGTGTAATAACAGGATAAGTATCATTTCTCATACCAAGTATTTGTAAGATTGCATCTACACTATATGTTTTGTTTTGACTAAAAAAATACAATTTATTATTATCATAATTATAAGCATACCATTCTCTTCCACTTACTAATCCTGTTCCACTCTTTGATAGAGAAAATACTGATGAATCAATTGTGTTAATTTTTTGAATACTTCCTGAACTATCATATTTTGCACAATATGTACCATCTGCCTTTTGAATATAGTCATCTACTACTTTAAAGTTTGTATTATTTACATTTCCTCCTTCAGCACTAAAATATACTTCAACTGTTTTTGCATGAACATTTATGGAAATGAACGATAATATAAATAAAAAAATAAGTTTTATTATTTTCATATTATTATCCTCCTATATTTATTATCCTTTATATTTTAAATCTGTCAATTGTTTTTCATGAATTATCTACTAATCCTATTTTATTTGCTTTGTATCCCTTTACTCTTGCTATTCCTTGTGGGCATGCTAAATAAAGTGTTCCTTCGTTGTCTGCAAAGGCTGATTCTATTTCGCTTGACATCGAACCAAATCCCTTTCCCATTTTATGCTCTTCAAGTTTTTTTCCATCAAGGGAATAAGTATATAGAGCTCTTTTTCCACCATATGGTGATGAATCTGCTAAAAATACATTTGTTCCATCTGTTCCCATTCCTTGTATTGCATTACTATGAAAATTTTGTAATTTTACTGTTTTTTGTTCTTCATAAGTATTATTATTATTGTTAAATTTATAAAATATAAGTTTTCCACCTTTGTATCCAACAAGCATGTGAATAGATGGAATGTATGCTAACCCTATGTGACTATTTTTAATTTTTGAGTATCCAGCGTGTTTTTTTGTTTTTTCATCAAATAGTAACAGTTTATTTCCTGATCTTTTTAGAACATATCCTCTATCATTATCATATGCAAGTCCGTCCATGTGCCCTCCTTCTTTTCCAATTTCACAACAAGCAACCATCTCTCCAGTTTTTAAATTAGACCAACATATTCTTCCACCTTTACTTGATGTTTCAATACTACCATAATTTCTATTTTGAGAATATACAACATATTTTCCTGTGTAGCAAGCCGATTGAACTGCACGGTACACATTTCTTCCGTCATGCAGATTTGATTTTGGATTATTATGATTTGTATTAACTGCTTTTTCTACATTTAATGTAGCATTATCATAATTGATTTTATCACTTGTAGAGTTTGCACTTGCACCGGATTCTCCTGTAGAATTATTTTCATTGCCAGTACTACTACCACTGATATTATTATTATTATTATTTTTTTGTCCTTTTTCATAATCATCAGGGTTAGACAATATCTTTTTTTTGTTATTAGGATCTTCTTGATAATATGTTTTACTATTTGTAAAACTTGCGTTTTTCCAACAATCACTAAAAGTGGTTTTTTCTCCTACCAAACCCATAACTACATTGATTAATATTGGTATAAAAAATATTGTTACAAGCGCGATTACTGAATTTTTTAACTTAGCTATTCTTTTTTTGGAATCATCTGGACTTTGCATTATACCCGTTATATTATATGTAAGAGATAATATTAAAAGAATTGGAGCAATTATTTCTATTAATAATAATACTGTTTTTGTAATTGATAATAATCCTTGTAACATTGGACTTTTACATTCATTTATAACCTCTAATACTTCTATCATACTCTGTCCTTTCTAAGTTAAATTATAAGATTTTGCATTGTAGTAAGAAAAATTGTTTTCTTCACAATATTTTTTTATTTCATTTTCTTTATTTTTACTTGCTCCGTATTCTAAAAGATATACCTTTAAATTTTTACTTTTAACTTTTGATAAATAGTTTTTATAATAATTTGTATCATCATTATCTTGGTTGTGATAAGTATGGTTATCAAAATTTATTACAGTAAAAACTTCTTCTTGATTCACTCCATCAAAAAGAGTTCCATAGCTTCCATCATTAATGGTTTTTGTAACAAATACATCTCCACCATTAATAAGCATTGGTAAATTATGAGAATGAATTGCTTTTAATATTGTTTGTAAACCTTTATATATTTTATCTTTTTTAAAATTTGCATACACATCACAATTATCTATAAAGTATCCATCTGCTCCTTTTTTTCTTAATGATGGTTCTAACTCATTAATTAGAAAATCTTGATATTCTTTTTGACTAACATCTACCCATTTTTCATCTTCCCAATTTTCATATGTACCTAAATAATTTTTTTTAAATCTATTGTAGTAACTTCTATAATTTTCTACTGAGCCAACATTTATATAAGAATATACTTTTATTCCTTTACTATGTAGTTTTTCTATATCACTTTTGGTAAACTCCTGTAAATCAATTACTACTAATTTGTATTTATATAACTTATTAAGTCCATTACTATGGTCTAATCCTAGAAAAACCCCATAATTTGTTTCTACAGAACTATCTTTTTCAGTATTATTTATTTCATTATTTGATGAACTTCTTTCGTTTGAGTTATTATTATTATTATTATTATTATTATTTGTTCCTTTTTCGTATTCTTCTTCATTATGAATAACACTTTTTTTATTGTCTTCTGGAGTTGGACTAAAATATTTTGAACTTGATGAAAACTTAGTTATTTTGGCATTTTTCCAACATACTAAAAAGTTAAAACTATCACTATCATTGGCATTAGAACTTGCAATATCTATCACAATACTTAAAATAATTGGAATTAGGAATATAATTCCAGCAGCTAAAACACTATTGAGTATATTTTTAGGCACTTTTTTTTCATCTGGATTATTTATTAGTTGTACTAGTTTTATTGTTAGACTAATTATTAATATTATAGGAATAATTATACATACTAAGTATATTATTCCTTTAGCAATTGCGATAAAATTTGAAATTATGCTTGATTGACATCCAGAAAAAGATAGCATGTTGATTATGAAATTACTCATCAAATTCCTCCTTAACGGATAGTATTCTATTTATTATCAATATTATTATATATTTATTTTTTATTTTATTCAAATAAAATGGCAAAACATGAATTTTTTTTATTATTATTTGATAATTTTTTTGATATTTATTTTAGAAAGTGATACAATATTTTTAAGATTATAATATAAATGGAGTATTAATATGAATGATTATAAAGTAGGAGATTATCAAATATTTGATGAAGCTGGTAAGACAATTAATAAGTTAAATAGTGAATTAGATACTAGTAAAACTTCTATCGCAGATTGTAAAACTAAACTTTCTGATAGTAGTGTTTTTATGGGCCCTATTGCTGAAGAGTGTGCTAATACATTTATTAAAGTTGATAAAGATATGTCAAACTTAATGACAAATTTTCAAACAATTGAAAACTATTTATCTGAAGTATCTACAAATTATAAATCAGGAGATGCTAATGCGGCAAAATTATTGTTGATTGGAGCAGATGGTATGATATCTATTGGTTCTACACAAACGTATAGTGATGAAAAAGATATTCCTAAAGTATCTGTTGATCAGGTTACATCGTGTAATAGTGTTCAAGAGTATTTAGATTTAGTTATGCCTATATATACTTATTATTGTCAAAAGTATGGTATTAAATATCCTGGTGCTTTAGCCCTACAACCGGTTCATGAATGTAGTGCACCTAAAGGATTATCTCAGCCTTGTGCTCTTGAAGATAATAACTTAGGAGGATTAAAATATTCTTCATCTATACCAAATGCAACTCCTGGAAGTTATCCATCTGATGGAACTGGAGGACAATATTCTCATTTTAATAATATAACGGAATATATAGAAGCTCATTGTTGGAATATTGGTCATGAAGGTAGCTTATATCAAGAGGCTTTGTCAAAGGACAATGTAAATGATTTTACTCATGCTATGGTTAAAAAGTGGGTTGGTCCTTGGGGAAAATATGATTCAGATATTGTTAAAGAATATTCTGAGTATGGATTAGATAAATATGAAATAACTTAAGAGTCATTTTAATGACTTTTTTTATGAAAAAAAGAGTAGATTTCTACTCTTTTCTATTTTCTAATTAATTTCTATATAGTAATCTTCAATCAATTCAGAAATATCGTATTTTTTTCTGGTTGGTATAGAAGGAACGATTATTTTTAAATATTTTACTTTTTTTAATACTTTTTCTTTAACATAGTTATTAAAGTCTTCTATATTTTCTTCTGTAAAGTAAATAGTAGTTTTTACTTTTTTGTATGGTTCAATTTCTATATTATTAATATCATTTGGAAAACTTGTAGATGATGTAGATTTTATTAATATACTCTTCTTTTCGTCGGTTATTGAAAAAGCTATCAGTTTTAAAAATTGAAGATTATAATTATTTTTGTTCTCTATTATTACGTCTAATTTTAATAATTTTCCATTATATACTTCTATATTAGAAACTACTTTTATATTAAATTTTTCTCCATTTTCTCTTACTTTTAGTGTTTCTCCTTTTTTTGCAGTATATCCATTGTGTCCATAACTAATAATTCTATTGGTTTTATGTATTGTAATTAGTGAAATAATACAAATAAATATAATTCCAATGTCTATGTATTTTATCTTTTTTTGTTTTTTATTATTTTTTTCAATATTACTTGTACTATTGTTCATTTATATCACTTACTCCTCTATAATAAACATTATATCTAGATTATTATTTATTGGAAAAAACCACTCTATTTTAATAGTCCTTTTAATTTATTTTCTTCTTCTTCAAGTTTCTTTTTATCCATTTCAACTATGTTTTTTGGAGCTTTATTAACATAATTTTCATTAGACAATAATTTTTTTCTTCTTTCAATAGATGCTTTTAATATTTTTATTTGAGCTTCTTTTGCAGCTTTGTCTGCTTCTGTTTCGATTTTTTCAAAGAATATTTGGGCTTTAACTCTTGTTGAAAATACTTTATAGGCTTTCATTCCAAGAGGTTTTTTTATTATGTTTTCTTTTATTTTTAACATATTTATAATTAATTCATTATCATCTTCTGTATCAAACATTACTTTCATATCTTTTGTAATATTATTCTCTGCTTTTATATTTCTAAAGTTTTTAATAAATTCTATTTGATCATCTACTGCTTTTTCTTCTTCTTCAAATATATACTTTTTTGAATATTTTGGATAATCTGAAATCATTATATCTTCTTTTTCTTTTACTGGTAATTTTTCATATATTTCATCTGTTACATATGGCATAAATGGTTGTAGTAATTTTAAGATTCCAGTTAAAACATAACATAGAGTTGATTTTGTACTTTCTTTTTCAATAGAATACTTTGCCATTTCTATGTAATAATCACAGAAATAATTCCATGAAAAATCATAAATTGCTGCTCCAGCATTATTGAATTGATATTTATCCATGAATTTTTTTACTTCATGAATTGTTTTTTCATATTTAGTTAAAATCCATTTATCTTCTGGTTTTAGATTTTCTAATTTTATTTCTTTTAAATCTTCAATATTTGATAATACAAATCTAGATGCATTCCATATTTTGTTAATATAATTCCATGTTGCTTTTATTTTTTCTTCATCAAAACGCATATCAGTACCTGGAGCAACATCAGTAGCAAGATAATATCTAAGGGCATCTGCTCCGTATTTTGCTACCATATCAAATGGGTCTATTCCATTACCTAAACTTTTTGAGAATTTTCTCCCTTCTTTATCTCTAATAAGTCCATGTATTAAACAATCTTCAAAAGGTCTTTTTCCTAATAATGCTTCTCCTTGGAAGGTCATTCTATTAACCCAAAACGGGATTATATCATATCCAGTTACTAAACATTGATTTGGATAATACCTTTTAAGTAATTTTGTATTTTCAGGCCATCCTAAGGTTGCAAAAGGCCATAGTGCACTAGAAAACCAAGTATCTAAGACATCTTCATCTTGTACCCAGCCTTCTCCTTTTGGAGCTTCTTCTCCAACATAGATTTCTTCTCCTTTGTACCAAGCTGGTATTCTATGCCCCCACCATAATTGACGGGATATACACCAATCATAAGTTATTTCCATCCAATGATTCATTGTTTTTTCATATCTTGATGGTACAAAATTTACTTTCTTCTTCTTGTCTTTTTGATAATCTAAAACTCTATCTGCAAGGCTTCTCATCTTAACAAACCATTGTTTCTTAACCATTGGTTCAACCATTACTCCTGTTCTTTCAGAATGTCCTACTTCATGGACTAATGGTTCTATTTCTAGTAGTAATCCTTGTTCTTTTAAATCTTTTATCGTTTCTTCTCTACATTCTTCTCTTGTAAGGCCTTGATATTTTTTTGGTACATTTTCATTCATTGTTGCATCATCATTCATAATTATTATTCTTTCTAAATTATGACGATTTCCAACTTCAAAGTCATTGGGATCATGAGCAGGAGTTATTTTTACTACTCCAGTTCCTTTTGTCATATCTGCATGTTCATCTGTAATTACTGGAATTAACTTATTCATTAATGGTAATACTACATTTTTTCCAACAAATTTTTTATATCTTTCATCATTTTCATTAACAGCAACTGCGGTATCTCCAAATAATGTTTCGGGACGAGTTGTTGCTACATCTAAGTATTCTTCAGAACCCTCTATTTTATATTTAATATGATAGAAAGCACTTTTTTCTTCGGAATACACAACCTCCTCATTGGAAAGAGCTGTTTGAGCTACGGGGTCCCAATTTATTATTCTTTCTCCTCGATAGATTAATCCTTTTTTATAGTAATCTATAAATACTTTTTTTACAGCTTTAGATAGTCCTTCATCCAACGTAAATCTTTCCTTTGAATAGTCTAGGGCAATTCCAAGCTTTGCCCATTGTTTACGGATAATATCTCCATGTTCATGAGTCCAGTCCCAACAAGCTTCTAAGAATTTATCTCTTCCATATTCATATTTGTTTATTCCTTTTTCTTTAAGTCTTTTTACTACCTTTGCTTCAGTAGCTATTGCAGCGTGATCCATCCCTGGTAACCATAAAGTATCAAAACCTTCCATCTTTTTATATCTAATTATGATATCTTGTAAAGTAACATTCCAAGCATGTCCTAAGTGTAATACTCCTGTAACATTAGGTGGTGGAAGTACTATACAATAAGGTTTTTTCTTACTATCTTCATCACACTTAAAATAATCTTTCTTTAGCCATTTCTCATATTTTTCTTTTTCTACTTCTTTATGATTATATTTTTTATCTAACATTTTATTCCTCCTTCAATTTCTTTTTTTACTTTTTGATAATCTTCTTTAGTTAATAACTTTATTTCATTCAATAATTCTTCAAATATAGGTTCGTTTTCAAATATAGGTCTATCATATTCTATCCAAAAATCACTTGCAGTTTTAGAGGCTTTTCTTATTGAATCTTTTCTAGTTCCATATCTAAGAGAATCTTCATACATTCTTTGATAGCTCATAGAACCTTTAAGGTCATATATTTTAGCTTGAAAATCACATTCAATTTTATCAATCAAGTAACAAAGCTTAGCCTCTGGAGTTTCTCTAGCATTAAATTCATCTAATAAATTTTCAATTTCTTTTTGACGTCTTAACATGCGGGTTACCTGATTAACGCTTTTCTTACCTTGAGCAATTTTTTCTTTTCTAGTAATTTTTGCTCTAATAGAATAATCTGGCATCAATATTTCTTCTGTTTCATGATTCATAAGAATCTCATATACTTTTGCTCTATCAAGTTTTAAATCATATTGATCCATAATAGCTTGAGCAAACATTAGAGTTCCATAGATATGTTCTGCTACTGATTCTTTTCTTTCACATATTTCCGTCTCTTCCCAACCAGTTCTTATTTTATATTTTAAACTATTTGTAAGCATGGCGGACAACAAAATATTTTGTAGTTTAGACATAAAACCTCCTAAAAAAAGCAATCCATCCTAAAGGACGAATTGCTCGTGGTACCACCTTAATTTCTATCTTGTGATAGCTTATTTTGATAACGGAAATTATTATTCCGGATTTTCTTAAAGTTATTTTCAGAAAATATGCTCCTCTGCTACCTTCCTTATTCTTTTTTATTTACTTGCACCAAATGTAAACTCTCTACAAAAAAAGTTATAAGTACTCCTCAGACTCTTTGCATCTAGGCTTATTATAGCTTAAAGTTTTTTACAAGACAAGTTTTTTTTATTTTTTTTGTGAGAATTCTTCTTTTAATGGTACTGAATCATTGCTTTCAAACATTGCTTTCATTTCTTCTTGCATTCTTCTTTGTATTTCTCTTTTTTCTTGATCTTTTTTTATTCTTCTATCAAATGCATTTTTTGTTATTATTTTTACTTTTTTTGCTAGGTTGTTTGCAATGCTTAAAATATCTCTATCCTTTTCTAAATTACTTTCATTATACATGATTTCTGATAATTTGCTTTCTATTTCATTTAGATTAATAATTTTATTAGATTTTATTCCATAATGAATCATGATGTCTTTTACTGAGAATAAGTATAATTTTATATTATATGATTCATAACTATATCTTTTCATATCAAATTCTTTTTTTATATAATTATCTATATTTTCGCTTGAAATATATTCTTCAATTTCTTCAGTCTCTCCAAATCTCTCATCAAAAGCTCTTTCTCCTTCTAACATATATTTTCCATAATTTAAATAATTTAATATATAGTCATATATCATCTCTTTAATATTGGCAATTTGACTGTATATGTCTTGATGAGATTTTGGAAGCGGTAATAACTCAGATATCTCATTTAATCTTTTCTCATTTGTTATCTTTTCCAAATAATAAGATGCTTGTTGGATAATACCAGTTAATTTTCCTATTCCTTCAAGGTCTTTTACGTCCCAGTCTATTGTTTTATTATCACTATTAAAATTATAAAACTCCTCCATTAAATTAGGTGGTGATATATTAGTTAAAAAAGATATTATTTTTTGAATAATTTCTTCTTTATTTATACTTGAATAATCAAATTCTGATGGAGATGGTAATATTTTATCTAATTCATTCATAATTTCAATATAACTTTTTTTATTTTTGTTCATTATAATCTCCTATTTTAATCCTCATAATATTCTATGTTTTCTCCATAAAATTTATCTATATTATCATTATTTCTTATTGCTTGATATGCTGGAGTTTTTATATCTATTTCTTTTTCATTATTCATTTTATTTATATCTGAATCTTCAGCATTATCTTCTATTTCTATTGAAGTATCTTCTAGTGGTTCAAATTTATCTAATATTATATTATTTTTATTTTTTCTTTTATATTCATCATATATTACTGCACCAGTAGAAGCTACAATTCCTGTAGTCGCTATTCCTAGTCCTATAGGAATAGTATTTATTGATGATGTAGTTGTTTCTTCAGTAATTGATTCATTATCTTCTGGTAAAGGTACTTTTGTTACATCCTTTAACTCAATTTTAGATTTTAATAAAATATTATCATTTGTACTATTTTTTGTAAAATGATCATTATAAGTAATAGTTTTTGAAAGAGTTGTATTTAACCTAGTTATTTCTTCTAATACTTTGTTGATATTGTTTATTAATGTACTTAAACTTTCTTTGTAATTGGTAATACAGTTTGTATGAATAAAATTAATATTTTTTATATACTCTTCTATTTCATAAATTGAATTAATAAAATACTTATTATGAAGTGAAGATTCTATAGTATTTAATATATTTTTAGTTGCTATTATTTTTTCAAAATCAATTTTTTGAGAATCTTTCATTGTATTTTCCTCCTTATAATGATCTTGCTTTTTCTAGTCTTTCTTTTAGTTTATTAATTTTATCTTTAATATTTTTTTCTATTTCTGATACTTCTTCTTTGGTTATTCCGGAATGATTATTTGATATCTTATTTTTTAAAGATATTGTATTTTCAAGAATATTTTCTTCTTCATGTATTTTCTTTTCTATAGCATCAATTAATTGATTTTTTTCTATTTTTTTTTGGTTTGTTGTATCGTTTCTAATATTATTTAAAAGTTTATTCATTTCTACTTGTATTTCATCTATATTATTAATAATCTTCATTGAACTTTCAAAGGCTGGTGAAACACCGTTTAAAAGGAGAGCATTTTCATTTAGTCCACCATTTGTTATTTCGTCAACTAACTTGCTTTTTACTTCTTTATTCATGTTATTAACAAATTCTGTACATATACTTGATATTTTTTCAAATACAATTTCTGGATTAATGATTTCTTCTTTCTCTGTTTTCCAAGAAATCCAATCTACTTTTGCCATATTAAGCCTCCTATTATCTCTAAATAAATATAAAAAGAAGAAGTTCTAAGCTGCTGATTGTCCTTCTTCTTCCGTAGAGTCTTGTTTATTTTCTTTATTAGTTTTTAATGCATTTAGACTATTATTCAAAATATTTGAGATTTCTTTTTGTTTATCTGTTTGGTACCCTGTAAAACATACTCTTTCTATTTGTACATGATCAAAGGCAAAAAGTTGGTCACTTGTTAGCATTCCTTCTGGATAAAAGCAAGCTCCATAATCAAACATTCTGCCTTTGGCATCAATTTTTCCACTTTTATCATAAACATCTCCACTTGGCATGACACAATAACTTGTAATCATTAATTCTCTTTTTCCACCTTTTAATAATACAACTGTTCCTATTGGTAAAAACTTTTTTTCTATTTCCATATATTTTCCTCCTTTTTACTGCAAGTCTAATATTTCTTCATTGTTTCTAGCACCATACTTTTCAGTTTCTTCTTCATAGTCATATTCATCTTCTGATGATTGTTCTTTGTCTTCATTTTCATCAATTTCTAATAAATTATCATCTTCATTCCATTCTTCTGTATCTATTTCATCATAATTGTTATTTTTATTATCTATATATGCTTTAGCTCCAATTCCTGCAGCTGCAGCTGCGCTTAAACCTGCTGTTACTGGGATAACACTATTTCCTTTACTCATTGAAGTTGGCTGAATCGGTACAGAAGATGTAGGAATGTTAACATATCTACCGTTTTTAATTATATCTTCAATTGAATTGCTTGCATTATCTTTTAATGTAGTTTCTAAGTCGATATTTGACATTTCCTCTAGTCCATTTTCTTCATTAGCAGATATAAATCCTGTTTCGTCATTATAACTTCCTCCAGTATAATGACTGGTAGTTGAACCAGTGAATGTTTCTGTACTTGCTGATATTCCACTTGGTTGTCCTATTGTTTCGTTAGTACTTAAACGTTCAAAAGGAGTAGTTTGATTAATGGTTGAATTACTGTTTTCATTTGGTGTTAGTTTTTCATAAGATGTAGGTGTTGTAGTTGTATTTTTTTGATTAATTCCATTGTTTAATGAATTGCTAGTACTATTAGTTGGCGTTGAAATATTATTATTATTATTATTATTTATTGGTTTACTAGTTCCTATGTTATCTGTTACAGTTGATGGAGTACTAGTACTTGGAGTATATTTTGTTGGTGTATAATCTGTCGAAGTATAACGGCTTGGAGAGTAACTGCTTCCTCCACCACCAGAGTTTCCTCCTCCGCCAGAGCTTCCTCCTCCGCTTTTTCCAGAACTACTTTGGCTACTTTCACTATTGCTTGAACTACCTGAATCTGTAGTAGAAGGACTAGCTGGAGTAGACATTTCTATATTATTAGATGAACCATATGAAGGTGTTGTATCTTTTTGTTCTATTTTAGGTGTAGGTAGTTTTATATCATTATTTGGTTTTGGACTAGCAATTGAGGATGTAACTACTCTCGCACCTGTTCCTATAGTTCCTGGAATACTTGCTGCATTTTTACCACTTGTTGTTAATGTATCTTTTACTGTTTTTGCTGCTTGTGATGCAGTATTTTCACTTAACAATTGTCCTGGATTTGAACTAGAAGATGAAACTACATAATGCCCATCTTGTTTAATTAATGAGGCTCCGCCATCAGTTGTAGTCGAGGCCGTAGCAGTAGTTGATACGGCATCTCCTCCCGTTTTTAGTGCGTTTATTCCTGATTTAGCTGCGTTAATTGGGACTGATACTGTTTTTTGCCCTGCCTTTGTAAATATATCCGTATATCCCTCGTAATTTGAAGCTTTACTTCCTTTTAATAATTCAAGTGATTTTTGAGCAGAAGATAATTCTCTTGCAGCAGCATCATATTCTCCACTTGCTAATGATGTTATTCCATCTTCAATATCGGCAGAAGCCATATCTAAATTGTCGCTAGCTGTTTTTAAGGTTTTTTCAGCTTCTTTTATCGCTGCAGACTTAGAAAGATTTTCTCCTATTTTTCCACCTGCAAATGCCAATCCTGCTTGAATTGTTGCGCTTTTTAGTCCGTTTTTATATGCGGCTTCATTTATATCTTTTCCACTTTTTAATCCTGCTTCTGTTCCAGAACCCATACCTCCAATACCAGCAGCTAATGTTGCTCCCCATGTTGAACCTGATGCAACAGAAAGTGCAGGAGATAAGTTTCCTAATCCTAATGCTCCACCTACTCCAGATAATACTCCTCCCGTATAAAGATAGCCTGCAGTTTTTCCAACAAGCTTAAATCCTCCTGAAATCATACTGTCTTCTGTAAATAATGAGGCTTTTGCTAAGTCACTATTATAGTAAAAATTGAAGGCATCGTGAGACCAATTGTTTTCTATAAAAGATGCACATGCATTTTCGAAATCGCTATCTCTTGGAGCAATCCAGCCAGCGACTGAAACTATTCCGTCACCAAGATCTTCAAGTACTGAAAGACCACCTTCACCAAGTTTTGCTAATCCCATAAGAATTGATGATCCTACTTTTAAATTAGGATCTGCGTTAGTAAACTCTACTATTGCTTGATAACTTTCATCTATGGTATTTCTTATATTTCCTATTTCATTTGCGATTCCTGTAAGGGTATCTATGTATGAAGTTTTTATTGAATCTACATTGTAATAGTCACTCACTCCTTTAACGCTAGATAGTGCATTAAAATCATCATCTATTAATTTTATATTTCCTTCTGAAGCATTTCCTAAAGAGGTTTGTATTCCTTCTAAATCGTTATCTACTTTTTTAACTAACTCTGGATTAGCATATACATATGCAGAATTACTACTTCTTCCAGTAAGCTTTTCTCCTATGGTATCAAGTGTTGTCTTTTCATTATTGGCTGAAACTCCTGAATTATTTTCATCCATTGTATTTCTCCTTTCATTCGTCTAAATTGGGATCTACATCTACTACATCATTTACTTCGTTAACTTTGTTATAAGCATTTTTATTCATTTCTTTTTGTATTATATTATATTGTTCTAATACACCATCTAAAAATTCCTCACTGAATTTTTCAAAATTTTTTATTAAACCTTCATTTCCCTCTATTAGTTCAATTAATGAAGAAATGGATGCTGCTGTGCTTGTTCCATCCACAATAAGGGCTTTATTAGCGTCACTTATTATAGAATCAAGTTCCTGTGAAACTGATTTTAATATATTAGACATATCGGTCTTTATATCTTCAACTTTCTTTACAGCATCATCATAGTTCAACACTTCCGATGCAGAATTTGCTTGACAATAACAAACTTCTTTTTTATCTTTATCATAACCTATATATTTTTTCGCTTCTGTTTTTGTTGTTTTTTCAGCCAATTTGATTTCCCTCCTTTTATGTAATGCATAGGAAAAAGAGAAAGTATTCTCACTTTCCTATACATTGCATAATGCAATGTATTATTCTGATATAGATTCTTGGGCAAATTTTACTATTTCTGGAAGTGCATTTTCTAGTTTACTTGCTTCATCGGACATTTTTGCCATGTTTTCTCTTAAATCTTCATTATAATATGTTTCTAACTTTTGAAGAATATCTCTTCCAAAATCTGCTCTAATTCCACTATTAACACTTTTTTGCGCAGCTTCTTTTAGGGCAATTGCATAACTGTCTAATTTGCCTGTTAAATGTCTAATATTTTCTATGCTGTTTTTAACTGCTTCTGGATCAAATCCTAAAGTTTCTGTTACATTACCACTATTCATTATTGTTCTCCTCTCTATATTATCCTCTCATTCTATCTGATAAATCTCTTACTAATTTTCCAAATGCTTCTGTTTTAGCGGACATATCATTTTCTACATTTCTTGTTGTTTTTACAACCTCATCTAAACTAGGTTTTACTTTTGTTGTGTATTGTTCTTTTAAAGATTCTGCTGCTTCTCCTACAAATGGTGTTGTAGTTACTGCATTAATCTCATCTTCATACTCATCAAAACATGCATTAAAGTTTTTTGCTGCTAAACCTAATTCATCAGTTAAATCTCCCATATCTTTTCCTTTTAAATCTATTGAATCATCATGCATATTCATTATTATTTTCACCTCCTATTATATTTTTAGAATATTGCTCTAATCTCAATCCGAACCCATATCCTATGTTTTTATTTTATTATTTTTTTTAAAATTAATCAACAATTTTATCTATTATTCTTTTTTTATATCTGTTCTATTTATTTACACATTTTTTTAAAATAAACATATATTTATATTAGAAATAGTTGAACACTTTATTAAATTCAGAATTTAATAATTATTTGTATACTTCTATTTCTATTAAACCTTTTTTATTAAATAGCTTTCATAGTCTGTCATATAAATAATTGTAATTTTAAATTATTGAAAGGAGGGATAAAGTGGATTGTTCTGATAATAATCAGTGTTCATCTTGCTTATATGATATTTTAAAAAAAATAGTTCTTTTGCAGAAACAGGATTTTGATTTTGATAATTTTATTGGATGTGATAAACCTTTTTTAGGACCTATAGTTACAAATAATTTTTATAATACTAGACCTATTCAGCTTTATGTTAGTTCAACCGGAGAACCTTGGACTTTTAACTATACTCTACCTGATGGTACTGAAGGCATTAGTAACATATTGCGTGTTGAATCTTTGGATGATTGTTGCTGTACTTGTAGAATACTATATACTAATTCTGAGACTAATCAAACTATAAGCACTGATCAATTTGTTACGATTGATTTACATTGTTGTGGGGCAATACGTTGCTATTCTGATACCTATGTTGAATTATAAAAAAAATAGACTTTTGTCTATTTTTTACTTGTTCTTTCAATTTTTATAATGCTATCAATTGGTATTTTTTCTTTTTCGATAGTAATAATAAATTCTTCATTTTTAGCTACTAAAAAAGTTTCTTTTGATAAGTCTTTAGTTTGTAAATATACTTTAATATTATATGGTTTTTTTATTCCATTAAATATATCATTTATTATTTTTCTATTGTTGTTATGAATATTTGTATTATTCTTTTCTATATAGCAAACTTTTCTATTATTGTTGATATTTATTTTTTCATTTTTATATAATTTTGGTAATTTTTTTATAGATGTCACCTCAATAAAATTTATGTGTTTTTTTCATAAAAATACTTATTTTTTGGTATAATAATAAAAGAAATGGAGGTTTCTTATGAAATATAAAATTAATTATAGAATATTGACTCCAATAATTATTTTATCTATAATTAGCATTTTAACAATTTATAGTTCTTTAACTTATACATCTCCTTCTCTTGGCAATTTAGCTTTAAAACAAGGAATTTGGTATTGTGTTGGATGGGGATTGGTTATTATTTTAATTCATTTAAAAAATGATTATTTATATCAACATACATGGTATTTATATATTGTTGGTAATATTCTTTTGTTACTATTATTATTTTTTGGTACGCCTATAAATAATAGTAAATGTTGGTTTTCTATTCCAGGGATTGGTAGTATACAACCAAGTGAGTTTATGAAAATTTTTATAATGTTATCTCTTGCTACTATGATACATAATTTTAGAAATGATTATGAAAATCCGACTACACTCGATGAATTTATTTTTATTTTGAAAACATTTGTTATTGTTTTAATTCCTTCTATATTAACTTTTTTGCAGCCTGATACTGGTGCAGTTCTTATTTATTTTATTATTTACTTTTCTATGATGTTTATTAGTGGAATAAGGTTTCGTTGGTTTGTTTCTGCTTTTATCATATTAATAGGTATTTGTGGTGGTATTTTATACTTATATTATATGAAAGAAGAAATATTTATTAAATTGTTTGGAAGTTCTATTTATTATCGATTAGAAAGAATATTTAATTGGAGTAATGGTTCTGGTCTACAATTAGAAAATGCTATTGCAGCTATTGGATCTGCTGGATTATTTGGACATGGATATAATCAAACTCCTATTTATTTTCCTGAATCGTCAACTGATTTTATTTTTGCTGTTTTTGCAAGTAATTTCGGATTAGTTGGTGTTATCTCATTATTACTAATTATTTTTTATTTAGATGTAGAGATATTATCTTTATCTCAAAAAAAGATAGAAGATTCTGATAAATATATTATAGCTGGAATATTAGGAATGTTAATTTTTCAACAGATTCAGAACATAGGAATGACTGTTGGACTATTACCTATTACTGGTATTACACTTCCTTTTATTTCTTATGGTGGAAGTAGTCTTTTATCTTATATGTTATTAGTAGGTATACTATTAAACATTTCTGTTAAGAAAAATAGAATTTATAAATATAAGTAAAAAAAAACAGGGTTAACGAATTCCTGTATTTTTTTTAATATAACACTTTATATTGTAGCGTGATTTAATCTCTGATAAAAATTATTTCACCGGTTTATTATAGCTCTTGTATTCGTTACGTACTTGAGTTCTTATCAATCAGGGGTGTCCTTCCCCCTATAATCTTTTCTTGTAGTATGTGATAAGATTTAATAATACTCTAAATCATTAATCTCAATTTCTCCGATTAATATGAGCAGATAATACTACTTTCTTTTTAAGACAACAAATATGTCCGAGTTTTTCTATATATAATTATTATCAGTCTTATATATAACTTATCGGGAGTTTTCTTTCTCCAAAAAAGATTATACTAAACTAGCCTTGATAAATTTTAATCTATAGAAAATGATTTTTAATTACTACTTGTAATATTTTATTATTAATATACTAGTTTATTTTCATAAACAGTTATATTTAATAATGAAACATTTCCTTTCTAAATATTAATCATAATCTATAAATCCCCTCTAGCTTATACTTAAATTATAACCAATTATTTTTATATGTCAATCAATCTTTGTCATTTTTTTTATATTTACACTTTCTTTACAAATTATAAATTTATATATATTTTTTTTAATTCCTCACCTATTTTTTTTATATCTCTTTCTTCGGCAACTTTATATGCTTCATCGCTTAAATCTGGTAATTCATTATTTACTATTTTTTTTATTTTTTCTTCAAATTCATTTAAGTCTTTGGCTTTATATACATTTTTCCCATCTTCTAACCATTCTGAAAATACTGGTATATCTCTTATTAAAGCCTTTGTTTTACATGCACATGCTTCAATAATAGGAATTCCCTCTGTTTCTTCTAATGTGGGAAATAAGTATAGATCACAACCATTCATAGCTTCTACTATTTTTTTCTGCTCTACATATCCTGCAAACGTTAAATTATCTAACTTGGTTCTAACTGCTTTTTTTACATCTCTTGTTGCGATAGAAAGCGGACTAAAACCAAACCAAATAAATTTATATTCTGGTAAGCGTTTTGCTAGTTCAACAAAATCTACTATACCTTTTCTTCTACTATATAATCCAATACCTATTATTACTTTGTCTTTATCATTATAGTGATATCTTTTTCTAAAATTTTCTCTATCATTTTGATTTTTTTTAAATAAATCTAATTCTATTCCGTTTGAAAGGGCAATTATTTTTTTATTTTCTAAGCCTTTATATCCCTCTAATAATTTTTTAGAATATGGGGTTGGAGTAATAATTACATCTCCAAGAGAATAGCATTTTATTAGTATTTTTTTAAATATTTTGGAAGTTTGTCTTCCAAAAATAAATCCGTCTTTATAGTCTTCTTCTGTAGAATGAGCATGATAGACTATTTTCTTTCCTTGTTTTTTTGCCTTTTTTGCTAGTTGATATGATTTCCAAAAATATGTATTTATATGTAATATATCATATTCCTCTTTTGGATTGGTTGTATATTCTATTCCAACTGTATCTAATGCTTTCATTTGATGTTTTATTGCCTTCCCAAATCCACTTTTTCCTATTGTTTTTTCACCCTCTGTATAAAGTAAAACTTTCATAATATACCTCAATTCTTATACTTTCGTTAAATCTATTCCATTTTGCCATCCCCAACCTATATAGCCTTGATGGCCGTGACAATTCGCATGTTGCTTAGAGGCCCATGTTTCTAAGTCTTGAACTCCTCCTTGATCAGCTACTTTTCCATCTCCTATATAGATTGCTACATGTCCGTATGGATTGTTATTTCCGCCTTCTGTTGGCCAACCGGATCCATATACCATCGCACCTACTGGAATATTATCTTTATCTGTTGATACACCATAGTTTTTCCATGCTGTATAAGCATCTGGCTGTAATTCTCTATTTATTCCAGTACCTTTTTCCCATGCTTTTTCTGCCCATTCTTCACATAAATTATTATAGCCTCCTCCTGATTTTTTTGTTGCTATATCAGCAACACTTTGCATACTCTCAGTTACATTAGAATTATTTGTTGTATATGATGTACTTAAATTAGTGGAAACATCTCCAGATAAAGATGGTGAATCAATTTTTTCTCCACTTGCCACTTCTAATTCATTATTTATGTCTGTTTCTAAATCTTTTAATTTTTTTGAAAATGTTGAAATATCTTCACTATATATTTTTTTATTAGATTCGGTGGTGGCATTATCATAATTAGTTTGTGCTTTACTTAAATTGCCTTTTACTATTTCATAGTCTTCATACAAAGCACAGGCTTGAGCGAAGGCAGTCATTTCTGTTGAGACAATATTCTCATCATTACTTATAAATTTTTCTCCTATGCTTTTTAAATTATCATATGATGGTCCTTTCCAAGCAGATGAAAGATTATTTATTTCGTTTTGATAATTTGACATGGCTTTTTTAAAATTCTCTAAGTCTGCATTTACTGTACTAGCTTTTTCCATAGATACCATCTTCTTTCTTATAACTATTGTTTAATTTTATTTTAGCATTTTCTTATTTAAAAATAAAGACAAGTTTTTATACTATTTATTCTCTTCTATAGTTTATTATTTACATACTATAAAATATATAAATTATTAAAAAGCACTTGAAATAGAAATAATTTTCTTGTATAATAAGACTTGTCAGTTGATTATGTCTGCGTAGCTCAGCTGGATAGAGCAATCGCCTTCTAAGCGATCGGTCAGGCGTTCGAGTCGCCTCGCGGACACCATTTTTATAAAAGCAATATCTTAGGTTTATCTTAATCTAAGATATTTTATTTTCTATAAATATATTTATATTTTTCATCTTCTATCTCAAACATTACCATATTAACATTATAATTATCAAATACTGAATAAGAAATAGTATTAATTATTTTTTCTCTCGATTCATTACAACTGTCTTTTAAATATTTATTAAAATTTAAAAATAAAACATTTTCTTGTTCTTTATAATTAATTAATTTTATTTTTTCCGGTATATAACTAATTAAATCTTTTTTTGTTTTTTTTAGCTCATCTACTATTATTTCTATTTTCTCTCTTTTATCGTTTAGATATTTTGTTACTGGAACGTAATAATTATTAGTATCATCTAAATAATAAACAACTACTTTATTGCTATCTTTTATACTATTTAATAAGTAGTCATTGTTTATTCCAATACTTTTAGACAATTTTGTATAATTCTTCCATGGTATTTTTTCTATTAAAAAAGAAACATAATCTATATTTTCTAATTCTAAAAAAGAATAAGTTATTCCAGTTACTACTTGTTTTTCATCAGATACTTTTGTTATATCTTTTGAAAAATTTAGTATTAAGTGATTCTCTTCAATCTTATAATTTAATAGTTTTGTTTTTTTAGGAATATATCCCTTTAAATCTTTATTATTTTGTGTTTTTAAATGATCTATTATTATTTTTATTTTATCTTCTATATTACTACTATTTATAAATATGTCTTTTTTCACAAGAAAATTTTTATTGTTTACTAAATATATTGTATCTGTATTAATATTTGTTATATCATTAATTTCTAAATTAGTTCGAATTTCATTTTTATTACTTGTTTTTGGAATAGTATAAATTGTTAAAAAGATATAGATTAATAATGTTGTTACTAATAGTTTCCTTAATGTTTTTTTTCTTAGCATGTTATCACCTATTTAATTATATGAAAAAACGTACTTTTTAGTACGCTATATGGATAATTCTTTTAGTTTAATTAATTCTACTACAGCACTTGCTCTTCCATTTACTCCTAATTTTTGCATAACATTTGATACATGGTTACGAACTGTTTTTTCACTAATTCTTAATTGTACTGCTATTTCTTTTGTTGTATAATTATCAATCAGTAAACTAAAGATTTCTTTTTCTCTTGGAGTTAAAATATTATTCATTATCTATCACCTAAAATATTGTATGATAGATTAAATCTTTGTTGTAGGATTTTACCTACTATTTTTTTTGAAATTTTACTGTGATATCCATTTTATTATCATATTCTTTTTGAATTAATCTCATAATATTATTAGCCAATGTGGAATCATGTTTTTGTGAGACACAAACTACATTGATATTATTATTATCTATTTTTATGAAACAGTTGAGTTCATATTCTTTTTTTATTTTTTTTTCTAAGTTTTCTTCTGTTCCTTGTACTTCGTTTAAATACTTTAATTCTTCGTATACATTATTTTTTTCCTCATTTGAAAGGGTGTCTTTTGTCAATTGTTCTTGAAGTCCATCCATTTTTTCTTGACGTTCTTCTTGAAGATTTACTCTCATTGCAACAAGGGGGCTTTCTTCTTTTACTTCTTTTATTACTTTTTGTTTACTAGTATTTATTTTTTCTGTTTCTTCAGCAACTTTTTCTAATAGACTATTAGGCATCGTAATATAATATGCTCCAAGAATAAGTATTAAGCTAAAAAGGGTCAAAAACCATAAATTTTGTTTATTCATTTTATGTCTCCTCCGTTCAATATAATATATGAAAAAAAAAGTAGATTATTCCATCTACTCATTTATTATTTTTTCTACTGCTTTCATTAAACCAATTTTTCCATACGGGTAAGTAAGAGATCCTTGCATGTAGGCGATATAAGGCTCTCTTATAGGGCCATCACAAGATAGTTCAATGGAAGAGCCTTGAGTGAAGGATCCACTTGCCATAACTACTTTATCTGAATATCCTGGCATATCCCATGCCTCAACAATCGCATTTGAGTCAATAGCTGATCCTTCTTGTATTCCTCTTGTAAATTCAATTAACTTATTTGGATCTTTAAAGATAATGTTTTGAACTATATCTACTCTTTCTTCATTATATCTTGGTTCAACGTCATATCCTAGTTCTTCTAATACTTTGCTAGTTAAAACTGCTGTTTTTAGAGCAGATGCTACTACAGATGGAGCCATATAAATTCCTTGAAGGAACTGTTTATTTATTCCTAAAGTAGGTCCTACTTCTCTTCCTTCTCCAGGGAGTGTTAATCTTTCTGCACATAATTCTACTAAATCATGTCTCCCGGCAATATAGGCTCCATTAGGTGCAATTCCTCCACCCAGATTTTTTATTAAAGAGCCTACTATAATATCTGCTCCTATACTGGTTGGTTCACTGCTTGATACAAATTCACAATAACAATTATCTACCATTATGATAATATCTTGATCAATATCTTTAATATTTTTTATTATTTTTCCTAGTTTTTCTAATGATAGACTTTTTCTTTCAGAATAGCCTTTACTTCTTTGTATTTCTATTACTTTTACTTTGTTATTTTCTAAGTATTTTTTTATTTTATCATAATCAAAGTCATCATTAATTAAATCTATTTGATCATATTTTATTCCAAAACTTTTTAATGAACTTTTATTTTCTTTTATACCTATAACTTCGTCTAAGGTATCATAAGGCTTTCCACTAATGCTTAATAAGATATCGTTAGGTCTTAATAAAGCAAATAAACATACGGTTAGTGCATGGGATCCAGAAATAAATTGACTTCTTACTAAGGCATCTTCTGCCCCTAATACGTCTTTAAATATATTTTCGATTGTTTCTCTTCCTAAATCATTATATCCATATCCTGTAGTGGAATTAAAGCAAGATTCCGTTACTTTATTTTTATGAAAACTTGATAGTACTTTTAAGCTATTATATTCACAAGCTTCATCTATTTTATTAAACTCTTCTTGACATTTTTTTTCACATTTAACTATTAAATCAATTGTTTTTTTACTAATTCCTAGTGCATTATACATATAATTGTCCTCTCTTTAATCATTATATTTCCCACCATCAACTCGAATGATAGTATCATTTATGTAACTTGCTTTATTGCTTGCTAAAAATAGAATTACTTTTGCTATTTCTTCTTTATTAGCGAATCTTCCAAGTAAAATTTTTTTTCTTTCTTTTTCTATTTGATCTATACTTAAATCTTTATTCATATCTGTTTTTGTCCATCCTGGGCATATACAATTTACATTAATAAATGGAGCAAAGCTTCTTGCAAAATTATGTGTTAGTGAAATTACCCCTGCTTTAGATGCATCATAGTCGCAACTTTCAGGATAGTATGTATCTAAGGCATTTGTCGATGAGATATTAATTATTTTACCTTTTTTATTCTCTAACATGATTTTTCCTGCATATTTTGAGCAAAGATATGTTCCAATTAAATTAACATCTATTATTCTTTTAAATTCTTTTATATTTTTTTCTAAAATTAAACTATCTCTTGATATTCCTGCATTGTTTACTAAAATATCTATTGTTCCAAAAGTATCTACTATTGTATTCATCATTTCTTCTACTTCTTCTTCTTTCGATACATCACATTTTATACATAGTGTTTCAACATTATATTTTTCTTTTATATATTTTTCTAGTTCTTTTGCTTCTTCTTCATGATGGCAATAATTTATAACAACATTTATTCCGTTTTTAGCAAATTCTTCAATACAACTAGCTCCTATTCCTCTATTACTTCCTGTTACTAAAACAACCATTTTATTCTCCTTCCAAACTTCCAAAATAATTATCAATGAATAAATATAATTCTTCTTTATTAGGATTCACTAATGATACTTTTAACTCTTTTTCAGATATTATTAATAAACTTGGTATTTCTAAGTCTTTTTCTCCTATCATTAGTTTGTCTTTTACTTTTTTAATTTCATTATTATTAGAGATTTTTATATATTCTATATTATTTTCATCTAATATAGTTTTTATTTGTATACAGTTAGAACATTTATTATCTGTTAATAAGATAAGAAAAGTATCATTATTATTAATTTTTTTTATAATATTAGATTCTCCTAATTGATATTTATTATGATATATTACTGTCATTAAAGAAATAGCTATTATAAGTAAAATTATAGTATAGCTTATCTTTTTAATAAGGTCTATTAATTCAGTATCTTTCACTATAAAACCACCTTTTCTTTTTTTATTTTACTATAATTTGTAAAAATAGAAAAGAATATCTATTTGATATTCTTATAGTCTTTCTACTTTTATAAATACTTCTTCATCATTTAATAAATATTTTTCTTTGATATTTTCATCTTTTATTAATTTTTCTCCTAGTACTTCGTTCATTATATAGTCTTTATATTTTTCAAACATTTTTTCAATTTGAGTTGAGCCATTATAATAAACATTAATATGATCTGTAATGATGAAATCAGCATCTTTTCTTAGAGATTGTACTTTTCTTACAAATTCACGAGCAAGTCCTTCTAGTATAAGATCTTCTGTTAATTCTGTTTCTAATACAACAATTGTTTTACTATTACTTGTTGAGGCATATCCATCTTTTTGTTTAATAGAAATTAAAGTGTTTTCTTCTGTTAATTCAAAGTCTTCTCCAGCAAGTTTTATTTTTAAACCTTTTTCTTTTATTTTACTTATTTCATTTGATGTTAATTTAGATAATATTTCTTGTAATTCTTTAATTTTAGGTCCTAGTGTTTTTCCTAGCACTTGAAAATTAGGTTTAACTATATATTCTAAATACTCTGCCATATTCTTTTTAAATTGTACTTCTTTTACATTTAATTCTTCTTTAATTACTGGTAATAAATCACCAATAATCATTTCATCACTTTTTGGTAAAATTAAACTTTGAATAGGCTGACGTACTTTGATATTAACTTCTTCTCTTGCAAATCTACCTAATGAACAGATGTCTCTTACTAAATCCATTCTTTCTTCTACTACTTCATTTATTAAATCATCATTTTCTACTGGGAAGTCTTCTAAATGAACGGATTTTTCGTTTGTTAATTTTTGAAAGATTTCTTCTGTTAAAAATGGAGTAATTGGTGCACATAGTTTCGATAAAGTAACTAATGACTCATACATTGTTAAATAAACTGCTTTTTTGCTTTCTGTTAATTCTGAATCCCAAAATCTTCTTCTATTACTTCTAATATACCAATTTGATAAATCATCATTTAAGAATGGAACAATTAGCTTGCAGACTTTATTTAAATCATATTCTGCAAAAGCTTCTCTAACATTTTTAATTAATTTATTTAATTTTGATATCAACCATCTATCAATTAATTCTCTATCCTTTACTGGTATATTATACTCTCTTGGATCAATATGATCTGCATTAGCGTACATTTCAAAGAAAGAATATGCGTTTTTAAAAGTGGAAATATATTTTGAATAGATTTCTTTTAATCCTTCTATGTCAAATTTTAATGGAGTCCATACAGGAGATGTATGTAGCATATAAAATCTTACTGTATCTGCTCCATATTCTTCCATTATTTCAAATGGAGAAATGGCATTTCCTCTTGATTTATGCATTTTTTGACCATATTTATCTAATAGTAAATCATTTACTAATACATTTTTATAAGATGATTTTCCCATAACAAACATAGAAACAACAAGTAATGAATAAAACCATCCTCTAGTCTGATCAATACCCTCAGCTATAAAATCTGCTGGAAATTGTTCTTCAAATAATTTCTTATTTTCAAATGGATAATGATATTGAGCAAATGGCATTGATCCAGAATCAAACCAACAATCCATAACATCTTTTACTCTTGTCATTTCCATTCCACATTTTGGACATTTAATATGAACATCATCAACAAATGGACGATGTAATTCAATATTATCATCAATTTTTTCTATTGATTTTTCTACCAGTTCTTTTCTTGAACCGATCATAATATCATGTCCACATTCGCATCTCCATAAAGGGATTGGAGTTCCCCAATATCTATTTCTTGAAATTGCCCAATCGTTCATGTTTTCTAGCCAATTTCCAAAACGTTTTTCTCCTACATAGTCGGGATACCAATGAATTTTTTTGTTTTCTTTTATTATTTCTTTTTGTTTTGCAGTAGTTTTTATATATAAAGAAGGTTTAGAGTAATATACAAGCGGAGTATTGCATCTCCAACAATGAGGATAATCATGGTTCATTTTTTGTTTTTTAAATAATTTATCATTTTGTTGTAGATATTTTATGATTTCTATTTCTAACTCTGAATCTACTACTAATCTACCTTTCCATGGTCCTTCTGTATAGCAACCATCTTCTCCTACTGGATTAAGCATAGCTAGATCATATTTTATTCCTACTTCATAGTCATCTTGTCCAAATGCTGGAGCAATATGTACTATTCCAGTTCCATCAGCCATTGTTACATAATCAGCGCATGTTACAATAAATTTCTTCTTTGTTTCTGGAACTTTTAAAATAGGCATTAATTGTTCATACTCGCGATATTCTAAATCTTTTCCTTTATACTCCTCTATTACTTCATAGTCATCTCCAAGTATTTTATTAGCGAGTGCTTTTGCTACTATAAAATTATAGCCTTTTGATAAACATTTAACATATGTTTCCTTTGGATTTACACATAAGGCTATATTTGACATTAATGTCCATGGTGTTGTAGTCCAAACTAAATAGTAAGTATTCTCTTCATCAGTTGCTTTAAATGGTACATAAACTGTGTTTACAGATATTTCTTTATACCCTTGAGCAACCTCATGAGAGGCTAGACCTGTTCCACATCTTGGACACCAAGGCACAATTTTTAAACCATCATATATATAACCATCATCAAATATCTTTTTTAATATCCACCATTCAGTTTCTATATAATTGTTATCATATGTTACATAAGGATGTTCTAAATCAATAAATTGTCCCATTTCTTTTGTAAATTTTGTAAAGTATTCTTCATTTTTCCAAACACTTTCTCGACATTTTTGGTTAAATTCTTTTATTCCATACTTTTCAATGTCACCTTTGCCATTAAATCCTAATTCTTTTTCTACTTGAACTTCTACTGGTAATCCATGAGTATCCCATCCTACTTTTCTTAATACTCGATATCCTTGCATTGTTTTGTATTTACAAATAGAATCTTTTATTAGTTTAGCCATCATATGATGAATTCCAGGCATTCCATTTGCTGTTGCAGGGCCATCATAGAAAACATAATTATCATTTTCTTTTCTATTCTTTATACTTTTTTCAAATATTTTTTCTTTATCCCAAAACTCACTGTATTTTTTTTCTATTTCATTTATTTTACCTTGTTCTATTTTTTTAAACTTCATATTATCACTCCTAACTTAATAAAACATAACTATAATATACTAAAAATAGGACTAAAAAAACAATTCCTTCTTTTTTACTAATTTTATAATCATTAAACGAGAACATAAAAAGTATAATTGATGCGGTTACCATTACTAATAAATCAATATAACTGAAATTGATAATACCTATTCCACCTAATATGGCAACGGGAATTCCGATAACAACACCAATGTTAAAGATATTACTTCCTACTACATTTCCTATTGCAATATCATACTCTCCTTTTTTGGTTGCTGTTATACTAGTTACTAATTCTGGAAGAGATGTTCCAAATGCAATAATAGTTAATGATATTAATCTTTCACTTATCCCAATAATTTTAGCAAGAATAACTGCTGAGTCAACTACTAAATTGCTTCCTAAAACAATTCCAATTAAACCAACAATTGTAAAAGCAATTGATTTTTTTATAGAGAGTAATTCACTATTATCATCTTGTGTTTTTTTCCTTGACATAGATATTAAGTAATAAATAAACACTGCAAAAAATAATATTAGTATAAATCCATCTGATCTAGTGAATGTATTTTTTATCTTATTATCAAATATATTATCTGATAATAATACTGCAAATAATGTTGTAATTAACATTGTAATTGGTAATTCTTTTTTTACAGTATTATTTTTTACAGTTAAAGTATGAACTAGTGAACTTAATCCAAGAATTAGTAATATGTTCAGAATATTACTTCCTATAACATTTCCTAATACAATATCTCCATTATTTGATAGTAAAGACTTTATACTAACTGCAAACTCTGGAGCACTTGTTCCAAATGCTACAATTGTTAATCCAATTAACATTTTGGAAACTTTCAAATTACCAGCTATTCCACTTGCTCCATCTACAAAAAAATCAGCTCCTTTAATTAGAATTATGAATCCTAATACTAATAAAAATAAATTAATAAACATATAAATCTCCCTTTTTATACTATGAAAAAATAAATAAAAAAGAACTTCATCACTAAGGACGAAATTCTCGCGGTACCACCTTATTTTATAAGAATAATCTTATCTCATAACTATAACGCGTTACCGTATTTATCTTATCCATAAATCGCAACTTGAAAGTGATTTAAATATATCTTCCTAACTTGTTTTCACCATACACAAGCTCTCTAAATAGTCCAAAATATTCCGTCTTTCGCACATGCTTTCGACTCATAATATAACATATTTTATAGTAGTTTACAACAGATTTTAAAAAAAAATAATGGTTCTTCCCATTATTCTAGTTCAAGTATTTCAATTTCTTCCACAACAGCTAATTGTTGCTCTACAATCGATTTGAGTTTTCTTTTAAAAATTCTCATGTTTCTTTCTAACATATCTGTATTATTTTCAATTTTTTCTGCTCTTAATAAAGCTTCATTAACTATTCTAGAGGCGTTTGATTTAGCATCATTTATTATTATTTCTCGTTCGTCTCGAGCCATTTTTTTTATATTATCACTGGTTTCTTCGGCTTTTAAAAGAGAGTTTTTTAAAGATTCTTCCATAGTTTTATACTTTTCTAGTTCTTTTTTTAAATCTTCAATTTCTTTATTTTGTTTTTTTACTCTTGTAATTATTGCCTCTGTTTCTCTTATGACTTCTCCGACAAACTGGTTTACTTCTTTTCTATTATAACCATTTTCTTCATAATTAAATTTTTCCATTCTATCACCTCAAGAATAGGCATTTTATTTTTTAAAAAAAGTCATCTTCTCCATCTTCTTTAGCGTCTTTTTTTCCTCTGGTATTTTGTTTATTATTCATATTATCTTCACTTATAGTTCCTTCAACATTTACATTGTTTGGTGTACATAAAAATATTCCTCCACCTAATTTTTGTAAATCTCCACCTATTGCATAAATTGTTCCATATAGAAAATCAACAATTCTTTTTGCTTGATCAGGTGTAACTCTTTTTAAATTCACAACAACTGCACTTCTATTTTTTAGATAATCTGCTATTTGTTGGCTTTCTGAATATGCACGTGGTTCTAATAGCATCATTTTTGAGCCTGCTATTCCATTTTGAGCATGATATTCTTCTCTAGATGTACTGTAATAATTTTCATCTGTATTTGTATCTTGTTGAGTAGTATCTTCTCCTCCAAAAAAACCTTTCAATTTATCTTTCATAACTAAATCCTCCGTTTATTTACACTTTTTTATCTTACTGTTAATATTTTAACATATTTTTTTTGAAAGAGAAAGTATAAATTGTAAAATGATTTATAAATAATTTTTTTTGATGTTTTGTCAAAAAAAACATAGATAATTAGATCTATGTTTTTATAAAGATTAAAGCTCATGACTTCTTTAATCTGGTTTGTCGAAGATAAATATCTAACTAGCTATATTAAATATCTACTTCCTAAGTTTCCTTCTTAGGGTACAATATTGTAAGTTTTCAATAGTATACAAAGCTCACTATGTATTTCTTTTCTTCAGCAATTCTCAATTACCAATTGATGGAGTTGATATTGCTTAAAAAAGATACATAATCTTTTCTAAATAATGACCCTTTATTTTGTAACAGATTTTATTCCGCCAAACTTTAAACTTTTATTTTAAGAATTATTTCTTTCCTAAACATTTAGCTCTATAAAGCTATTACCTTAGTAATTTTATTATCTAAGTATTGAGTTATTACTTTTATTATATTTTAATATAATAAAATATTGGGGTTTACTTTTAAAAAGATTAGTTAATAATAATTTTTAACTTTCTACTTTATATAATATTTTCAAACTTTAAATCATAGTAATTCGTAATTTTCTAGATTTAAGTTTTTACAATATTATACTTGTATAAAATTAAAAACCAATTATTTTCTTACAATAGTGAATGAATCATTGTTGAAAATTTTCAACAATACTTTTCTTTACTATTGATGATTCAATTATAAAACTTTTTTTTTTGATTGTCTAGCTATTTTTGATATTTTTTTTAGTTTTACATTTTTTTACACTTTTAGTTGTGTGACTTTTTATGATTGATTTGATGTGTTTGGTTGTGATATGTTTTGCGGTAATTGTTGAGATATAACATTTTGTTGAGGAAACATTGTATTTTGTCTTAATCCTGAATTTTGTATATTTATATTATTTTGTATAGAATTATTATTTGTATTTTGTTTTTCAAATCCTTGGTACCAAACTTTCTCTAAATCTACATTATTAGATAGCGGTCTCGGATCTGGTAAATCTACGTACATAATTGTTGGTACTTTAAAGGCTGAACCAAATGCAATACAATTACCAGGTTTTAAATTTTTCAGTTGAAGAACTACTTCTGAAGATATATTTGGTACCATTTCTTTTATATAGGCAAGATCAACTGGATGTATTGTTCTTAAAATCAAAAAGTTAGCACATTGAGAAATACAAGTATCAGATAACTCGCTTGGTCTTTGGGTAATTAATGCTAGAAAAACTCCATATTTTCTACCTTCTTTTGAAATTCTTTCAAATATATTATAACCTAATAGTTCTATGTCCTTATCATGTTGAACATATCGGTGTGCTTCTTCTATTATTATGTGAAATGCTCTACTTCCTCTTGGCTTTATTGTGCTTGCCTTGGAAAAAAGCATTCTTGATAATATTTTTGTTATAACTTTGGCGATTCTATCATCTATGTAATTAATATTAAAGTTTACTATTTGAACCTTGTTATTATTCTTATCTACAAGTAATGTTTCAATAAACTCATCTTTAGTTACGTATTTAGGATATGAAAAATAATATCTATTTTCTCCTGTTGCTAAAGTATGAAGTCTAACGCTCATAACGTTCGCTGTATCAAATACTCGATCACTTTTTAGTATTCCTTCACTAATTAATGCAAACTCCATTGCTGATTCTAAATCATTTAATGAATAAAATCTATTTAACTCATATTCTGGAATATCTATTGTTTCTTCTATGATATATCCTCTAACAAATTCTACAACTAATTCCATTTCTTGCATTTTTTTTGTTTTATCTACATATAAACATTGTTTAAATGTCCTTGTATATCCCGGTTGTACAATTAAACTATCTAAATTTAATGTAGGTGTATTAAATTTTGTTAGTACTCCAATTACTTGGTCTCTAATTTTTGTTGATTCATTACCGCTTAATAGGATATCTTGTAATGCTCTTGCTATAATATCATTTTTTCTTTTTATAACGTTTTCACTACTACCTGTCAATATAGGGACTAGTTTTAATGTTTTTTCAATTATTGGTAATTGAGTTGGTGAAGTTGCATCTAATAGTAGAGCTAAATCATCTACATCAAGCAACCATATTGGGATTTGAAGTATTTCAGTATCTGGATCTATAATATTTGTTGTATATGACTTGTAATTCAATGCACTATTTTTATCATGAAGTTTTTCAAATGCGTGTGTATATTCTCCATACGCATCAAAAAAGAATAATGCCGAATTATATGGAGGAGTAGGACCACTTGTAAATAATTTTTGAAGAATTGAGGCTGTTGTACAGCTTTTTCCTGCTCCTGAATTTCCTAATATTGAAAAATGACTATTGAAGAATTCATTAATATCTACATTAATTTTATATCCTTCATATACGTTACTTGTTCCAAAGTTTGTAAAACCTAATTTTATTTCTTGTTTTCCATATAATAGTTCCAATTCTTCTTGCCTTATTAAACGTACCATTGACTTAAAAGATGGTTTTACACTTGATCCTGGAGTAAATGAATTATTGTTAATTTCTCCTACAATATTTGCAGTCATTTTTTGTTGATTTACATTTGCTATTTCAGCTACTACCTTTCTTGGTGTTCCATCTTCAAAAATTAAATGTAAATTAACTAAATTTGGTTGTTCATTTATATTAATATTTAACTTAATTATTACAGTATTATCAATTATTTCTTCTATTCTTCCTAGCATCCTTTTCACCCTCTATTCTTTTTAAGTATATCATAATCATTTTTTTTTTAAAAGATTTTAGAAAAAAATATTATAAAGAATATAGAATAAATAATATAAATAAAAAAGAACTTCCTAAATTAATTAGAAAATCCATGTATTTTTTTTAAATCTTCTTGTTTTATATTTAATAATTTCCATATATTATTTTCTTTTACTAAATTTAAAACAATGTTATATTTTTTTCTTTTTTTAGTTTTTATTAATTGTAGTAACTTATAATTTTTATATTTCTTATTTTCTTCTATATTTTCATTTTCTTTTATATTAAATTTATTTAAATTTTCTAAAAAATACTTTTTAGAATAATAATTCTCTCTTTCATAGTCATATACTTCAATCTCTACTTCTACATAAGCATTATTTTTTCTTATTTTTTCACTTTTTATTTTATAATCAATATCTTTATACTGCTTTATTAAAAGTTTTTTATATATATTTTTTTCAAAATTAGACTTACTATTATCTTTTTTTATAGCTAAATTCATTTCTTCTAATAAATTCTTTTTTAATTGCTTATAATTATTAAAGAAAGAGGAAACTTTTGAAGTTGGAGTATTATATGTTTTTTCACATCCTGGTAACAATGTTACTAAAGATAAGAATAGTATTATAAGTATTTTTTTCATAAAAAACCTCCTATATTTATTATGGAAGTCTTTATCTATTTTTATGCTTCTTTTATATATATTGCTCCACTAGCATTATCTCTTCCTTTAAATGGAAGAACATATTTGTTTTTGTATCTTAATTTTAGAGATAATGGAATATGAAAATGCTGATCTACATATACTGCTTCATTGATTATATCTCCTAATAAGAATTCTTTTGGTGTTTTTTTTATTATTTTTCTTATTTTTTTATCTGTTATATTATCTGTAACACCATCAGTAAAAAGAAAAATTATATCATAGTCGTTTTCTATTGTTAATGTTGTAATTTTACATAACTCACTACATATTCCAATACATGCAGTAATTATACTATTATTTGGAAAAAATCTAAGATAATCTTTTTTTATATTTCCATATTTATAATAATCCCATACATCAGAGTCATCATCTGTTATTTGTAATAGTTTTTTCTTTTTGTATATATAAGCCCTTGAGTCTCCTATGTTAATAATAAGAGTATCTTTTTTGTTTATTATTACTAGAGTTAAAGTTGTTCCAAGAGTATCTTCTCCATATTTTTTTATTAAATTAGTATTTAATTTTTTAATATATGTTTTTAAAAGTTGCTCTACTCTTTTTGTATTATTTAGAGTTCTAATATCTTTATTATAAAACCATCTTGTTAATGATTTTGCGATATAGGATGATGCTATTTCTCCGAATTCTCTTCCACCCATACCATCTGCAGCAAGAAGTAATTTTATATTTTTATTTCTAGGATGTTTTATGGCTACAACAGTATCTTCATTTTGACTTCTTATTAAACCTATATCTGTTTTGGTTTCTAGTATTTCCATATAAAAACTCCTTCCTACCTATTATAGCAATTCTTTTTTAAAAATAAAAGAAAAGTGTAAAATAATAGGAAAATATGTTCCTTTTTTACACTTTTTAAAATTCACAATTTCCTGGTGTTCTTGGATAAGGTATGACATCACGAATGTTTTCAATTCCAGTTAAGTACATAATCAATCGCTCAAACCCCATTCCAAATCCAGAATGTACACATCCTCCATATTGTCTTAATTTTAAGTACCAATCTAGTTCTTCTTTTCCCATATGAAGTTCATCCATACGATTATTTAAAATGTCAAATCTTTCTTCTCTTTGACTTCCTCCCATTAGTTCTCCACTACCTGGAACTAATAGGTCAACTGCTGCTACTGTTTCTTTATCATCATTTAATCTCATATAAAATGCTTTGATATCTTTTGGCCAATTATATACGAATACAGGAGCATTGAATTTTTCCTCAGTTAAATATTTTTCGTGTTCTCTGGCTAAATCTTCTCCATATTGTGGAGTAAATTCAAATTTTTTTTCGGATTCTATAAGGTACTTAATAGCATCATGATGAGTAATTCTTACTGCTTTTGAATTTACTAGTTTCTCTAATTTATCAATTAATCCTTTTTCAACAAAACTATCTAAAAATTTTAATTCTTCCTGACAATTATCCAAAACATATTTCACAACATATTTAAGCATATCTTCCATTATATCCATATCTTGTTCTAAATTACAGAAAGCAATTTCAGGTTCTATCATCCAAAATTCATTTGCATGTGTTTTTGTATTTGAGTTTTCTGCTCTAAAAGTTGGTCCAAATGTATATGTTTTTTTATAAGCAAGTGCAAATGTTTCTGCTTGCAGTTGACCGGATACTGTTAAAGATGACTGTTTTCCAAAAAAATCTTTTGAAAAGTCAACTTTTTTGTCTTCTGTTTTTGGGAGATTTTCTAAATCAAGCGTTGTTACTTTAAACATCTCTCCAGCTCCCTCTGCATCAGCAGCTGTTATTAATGGAGCATGAAAATATACATAATCTCTTTCTTGAAAATATTCATGGATTGCAAAAGAAGCTTTACTTCTAATTCTAAACACTGCTTGAAATAAATTAGTTCTAGGTCTTAAATATGCTTGTTCTCTCAAAAATTCTCTTGAATGTTTTTTTGGCTGAATAGGATAATCTTCTAAACAGTCCCCTAATAATGTAACTTCACTTGCATGAATCTCAAATGATTGATCTTCTTTTGGAGATTCTACTACTTTACCTACTACCTTTACCGAACTTCCTACTCTCATCTTTTGTATATCTTCAAAATTTTTCAAATCTTTTTCATATACTATTTGAATTTGAGTAAAAAATGTTCCATCAGAGAATGATATGAAGCCAAATTCTTTTTGTTTCCTATGATTTCTTATCCATCCCTCCAATGTAATAGTTTTATTCATATATTTTTTTATATTTTTAAATAATTCTTTATCTGTCATATAATATCCTTCCTTCTCTAATCTATATAATAGTATGTTCCATCCATAATTGCAATTAAATGTTCTTCTTCATCGTAAATATTTGCTTTTAATACTGCTGTTGTTTTTCCTAATTTTATAATTTCAGGTTTTGCTATTAAACATTTCCCTTTGCCAGGATATAAGTAGTTAATATTCGAACTTAAAGTTACTCCTTTTTTCTTTGTTGCTGCTAATAACAATCCCATTGCATTATCACCAAGTCCAAATATTAATCCTCCATGAGCAATGCCATATACATTAAGTGAGTCTTTTGATATTTCGGCTTTTAATATGGCATTTTTTAAATCTACTATTTGCATTTTATTATGTTTAAAAAATCCTGCTTTGTTTTTCATATTTTCAAGTATTTCTTCTTTATTCATGTATCCTCCTATAATAGTTTTGTATAATATTTCCATGCTAGAATTCTTCTAACTGCTTGATTAATTTCTTTTTCACTAATAGTTTTATTATCTACTGAGTTTTGTAATTCTTTATACATTGTTATAAAATCACTTGTTATTATCATATCATTTCCTGCTTTTATAGCAAGAGTGGCAGCTTGATTATCTTCTACATACTTTTTTACAGCATCCATTGCTAAGTCATCAGTTATAATAATACCAGTAAAATTCAATTTTTCTCTTAATTCTGATATAACCTTTTTGCTTAATGATGCTGGTTTTTCTTCATCTATACAATTAATAATATTATGTGAAACTAATATACTTGGTACTTTTGCTTTTATTCCTGCAATGAATGGTAAATAGTCTTTTTCTGTAAAATTTTCATAAGGTCTATTGTCTATTGCAATACCAGTGTGGGTGTCTTTGTTATTTCCATATCCTGGAAAATGTTTTAAGCATGAATTTATTCCGTTTTCATTTGAATAGGTAACCATGTTTGTTATAAATTCGCTTGTTTTTATCTCATCATAGCCGAATGCTCTATTATATATAAAATCATTCTCATCTGTAGAAATATCCGCTACTGGTGCAAGATTTAAATTTATTCCTATACTTTTTAATAAATCTGCTTTTTCTTTTTCCGTTTCTTTTAATAATTCATATCCTCCTTTTTCATAATAGAATTTAGGGGAGGCAAATTTCTCTTCACGAAAATTTTTGTATCTGCTAATTCTTGTTACAAAGCCACCTTCTTCATCTACCCCTAATATTAATTTATATTTATTTAATTTTTGAAGAGTATCTAATTCTTCTTTTATGCTTTCTATTGTATGATTTGCAAAATCTTTAGCAAAAAGAATAAATCCTCCTGGATAAAAATTTGATAAATATTTTGTATCACTTTCATTATACCTTATTAAAAATAATTGACCTATTTTTTCTTCCATAGACATTTTTTCTAATAATTTATCTGCTTTAGCATAATAAGAGAAAAATATATCATTTTTGTTGTATTTTTCTTTTATTATTTGTTTTTCTGTTTTAGTATTTGATTTTTTTTCTTCTGTTGCATAATTATAATTATTTAAGACAAAATATAATGATAACAATGTTATTATAAATAATATTATCATTAGTCCCTTGTTCTTTTTTCTATTTCTATGCATTTTTACACCTTATCCATAATTTTTTTGAATTCTGTTGGAGTTGGTGTTTCAAATAAAATATCTTTTTTGATTTCTGGATAAAAGATTTTTAATCGATTGGCATGAAGGTATAATCTAGTATTTTTATCCTTCTTATCTCCGTATTTTTTATCTCCAACAATTGGGTGATTAATTGAACTTAACGCAACTCTAATTTGATTTTTTCTTCCTGTTTCAATTTCTATTTTCAACATACTATAATCATTTTTTTCTTTTATTACTTTGTAATCTGTTATAGCTTCTTTTCCTTCATTATCATGAGAAACATATACTAAATTGGTTTTTGTTTCTTTTAATTTTTGAATAATTCTATCTTCCTTTTTCTTAAAACTTCCATATGCAATTCCAACATATTCTCTTAGTTTTACATAATCGTTCCAGTTTTCTTGAAGTTTATTTTTCATTTTTTCATCTTTTGCAAAAATAACTATTCCACTGGTATCTTTATCAAGACGATGAACAATAAATAATTTTTGTTTTTTGTCATTTTGTTTAATGTAGTCTCTTACAATATGATAAAGTGTTTTTTCTTTTTCATTCTTTGTTGCTATAGTAAGTAATCCGCTTGGTTTATTTACTACAATTATGTGACTGTCTTCAAATATAATATCAAATGGTAGTTTTTTATTTTTTTTACTATCAGTATCAATAACAATATTCATTCCTATTATTAGTTTATAATTATATTTTGTTACTTTGTTATTATTGACATATATTGATCCATGAGTTAGATATTGTTTTATTCTTTTTTTTGGCATATTCAAATTATTATATAAATATTCAAGAAGTTCTCCATCTCTTTTTACAATTAAATGCATGCACCCTATCACTCCTTCTTTAATATTATATAACATTTTCTTGCTAATTAAAAGCTTAAGAAATCTCTTAAGCTATTATTTTTCTTCTTTTCCTATAATCAGTAAATAAGTATTTGGTGGATTATAGTGACATACCTGAAGAACAATTATTCTATCTTCAGATGTTATTTCTAAATTACTTTCTTTATATAGAGTATTTTGTAGTAATTTTCTTATATGTTGAATATAGTTTTCATCACTTCTAAAATTAAGTTTCATATGTTCATTATTAGTTCCATCTATAATTTTAACTGCTACTACTTTGTAATGTAATCTTGTTTCATCTATACTTAAATAAATATCTTTATAATGCTTAAATATATTTTTATTTGTATATGCTTCTAAATTAATAAACGGAAGTCGATCAAAAAATTTTTCATTTCTTGTATTATGACCATAAATATTTATTTGTTTATCTGTTATTAATGATATATTCCGATAATCAAAGAAAGGTACTCCAAGTCCATCATATTGGTTATATAAATTATTATTTAAATAAAAGGAGTTGTTTTGTGTTCTTGTAACTAAAGAGCTTATATTTAGATTTTGTATTTCTAGTTTTCCCATAATCATTTCGTTGTTATATTGTTGTCTGTAATTTGGTAATTCATTTATATAAGGAATTGGTTGTTCTTGCTTTTCTTCTTTAGAATCTTTGTAATCTATATCTTTTTTTTCTTTAATAATCTTTTCTACACTTGGTATTTTTGTATTTTGAACTTTTTGATAATCAAAGTACTCTTTTAATATTGCTAAAGATGAGAATATTACCAATAATAAACATATTCTATAAGTTGTCTTTTTTCGCATTTTTTCTCCTTTCTATTCTTTTTTTCCTAATTTTTCTTGATTATTGATATATGTATTTATCTTACTTTTTTTATTAATGATCCTTTATTTTTTCGAGAAAAATAGATTACCATTTTTAATATATAGATAGATAAAAAATATCCTCCAACTATGTCACTTGGATAATGTACACCTACATATACTCTACTAATTCCTATCATTATTATTAGTAAAACTAATATCGTTGAAATAATTACTTTTGAATATTTTTTCTTATATTTTTTTTGAATATAATACAATAAGAAACCATAAACCGCTATTGAAATCATTGAATGACCTGATGGAAAAGAATATCCTGCTTGTCTTATTAATCTTATATGATTTGGTCTTGGTCTTTTTACTATAAGTTTAATTAATTGATTAGATAAGACTGTTAATATTACTGTTAAAGATAATATTTCCTGATTTTTACGATTTATTTTTAATAATAGTGCTATAACTATAATTAAAATAATTGTAATATTTCCCATCTTAGTTATATTAATAAATATAAAATCCCAAAAAGCATTTCTTAGTCCATATATTATTTTATAAATATAAGTATCTAAAAAAGATAGTTTATTAAATATTACCATTATCATTATAATCAAATATATAATAATAAATATAGTATTTTCAATTATTTTTTTCATATTTCTCCTAAAGAGTTTCTTACTTCTTCTTTGTAAACTTCTACTCCAGGTTGATCAAATGGATTAATATCAAATAGTAATCCACTAAATGCTGCACTTAATTGAAAAAAATATAATAATGATGAAAATTCTTCTTTATTTAATTCATCAAGTTCAATTTCTATAATAGGAACATCTCCTTTAAAATGAGCTCGTTCAACAGAGTCGATTACAGTATCATTAATTGTATTTAATGTTTTATTGTTATAAGATATATAACTACCTTTTTCTTTTATTTTAATAATTGTCTCAAATAGAATTTTGTTTCCTTGTTGAATAAATTGTCCAAGGGAATGCAAATCTCGGGTGTATAAGCATGAGGTTGGAAATACACCCTTCCCATTTTTCCCCTCAGATTCTCCGAATAGTTGTTTTATCCATTCAAGAAATAGTAATTGATTTTCCTCACAAACACAAAAATTTTCTACTTCTTTACCATTATCAAATAAAAGCTTTCTTATCACTGCATATTGATAAGCTGCATCTATATATCTTTTTCCATCATAGTAACCGTCTATTATTTCTTGGAGATTAAAATTACATGCTAGTGGTAATAAATGAGCTGGAGTCATAAAAGAGTATCTTCCTCCAATATCATTTGGTATTTCAAAAGACTTATATCCTTCTTTTAAAACTTCTTGTCTTAATAAGCCATTTTCTTTGTCAGTTGTTATAATAATACGTTTCTTAATTTCATCACTACTATACTTTCTTTTTAAAGAGTCTTTTAAAATCTTATAGGTAATTCTAGTTTCCATTGTTTTTCCACTTTTACTTATAACATTAATACAAAAATTCTTATTTTCTAAATATCCTAATAATTCATCAAGATATTTACTTGATAATGTTGTTCCAGCGTATATTATTTCTAAATTTTTTTTATCAAAGTATGAATCAAACATTTTTAAAAAGCTATAACTGCCTAGAAAGGAACCTCCAATTCCAATTACTACTAATGTTTCAAAATTTTCTTTTATATATTTTGCTGTTTTTTCTATTTCTTCTACTTTATCTTTTTCAATGTTTCTCATCCATCCTGTCATTTCACTTTTGTATAATTTATCAATATATTCTTTTTTTTCTTTTATTAAATATTCATATTTATCCTTATTAATAAATCTATTTGTATAAGTATTAAAATCAAATTTTATCATATTATTATCCTTTCTTATTATTAGTTTCATATATAATTGATTCATATATCAAATCAACTAAATGGTTTGATGGTAATAAATTATATTTTTTCATTAATCTTTCAAATATATCTAAGCTATAATCCATATTTAAATATTGATATACTAATTCTTTTTGATTATTTATATCTTTTAAATAATCAATGGTATAAGTATTTTCTATTAGTAAAAGCGGATAATTTTCTATCCAATGCTTAAACTTTTCAATTATAAAATATTTATTATCACAATATGTAAACTTTTCTTTTTCATATGAAATCATCTTTTTTAAATCATCATTTTCAATTAGATTTGATTTTACTCTATAGTCAAATCTATCTATTAAATTCAGCCCATTTAATTTTAAAGCACTTATCTGGGCAATAAATCCCTTATCTGGACTACTATGTGTTGGTATGATTTCAACTATAATAAAATTATCTTTTTTTAAATTCATTTTATCACTCTCATTTATTTTTTTTATTATATCATATTATTTTTTATTTTTATAGTTAAGTTTTTTTTAAAGAATTTGTTAAAAAAAGTAAATAGTTTTTTCTATTTACCTTTCTTTTAATCATTTGTTTATAGATATAATAACTTTATGCTTTTTATTATCATCTTCTAAATGAATAGTTGATGATATAAGTTCTTTGTCATCTAATAGCGTATATTGCTTTTCTTGTTTGATAACTTGGATTTCATATTCTGTGTTTCCATATCTATAGATAGCTTTATATCCATCCCAAGAAATTGGTATTTTTGGATTTATTTTTAAGGAGTTTCCTTGCTTTTTTAATCCTAATATCTCCGTTATTCCTACTCTGTAAAACCAACCAGCAGAACCAGTATACCAAGTCCATCCTCCACGGCCTTTAAAATTTTCTGCAGAATATATATCTGCTGCTATAACATATGGCTCTACTCGGTATTTTTCCACATCACTTTGTTTTTTTGTTCGGTTTATTGGATTTATCATCTGATAATAACGATATGCTCTATCATAATAGCCAGTTTTAATAAGTGCCATTAAATACCATGAAACTGAATGGGTGTATTGGCCTCCATTCTCACGGATTCCTTGTGGATAGTTCATTATATATCCTGGATTATTTAATGACTTTGAGAACGCTGGCGTAAGAAGTTTTATTATTTTTGTTCTGTTATCAACTAATTGTTCTTCTACTGATGTGATAACTTTTTCAATTCTATCTTTTGGAGCTACATTACTTATAATTGAAAAACTCTGAGATATTAAGTCAATCTTACATTCATTATTTTCATGACTTCCTAGTGTATCACCATTATCAAAATAAGCTCGTAAATAATAAGTTCCATCCCATGCTTTTTTATTTAGGTTATCTTTTAGCTTTTGATTGAATGCTTCGTATTTTTTTGTATCAAAATTTTTATCTACTTTATTCATCATGTTTGTAAATAAATCTATTATGTGATATAAGAAGAATCCTAGCCAAACACTCTCTCCTTTTCCTTTTATACCCACACGATTCATTCCATCATTCCAATCTCCACCTCCCATTAGAGGTAGTTTATGAGGTCCTAATGATTCCATTGATAGTTTTAGGGACTTAATACAATGCTCTAATAGAGATTCTTTTTCTTCAGAATAATTAAATACAAGCCCTTTTTCGTTTTCATAATCACTTAATTCTTCTCCTAATACATATGGAACTTGTTCGTATAAGATACTGGTATCATTTGTAGTTTCAATATATGTAGTTGTAGCGTAAACTAACCATAAATAGTCATCTTTGTATCTACTTCTTAATCCAAAATGATTCTTTTCGTGCCACCAGTGAAGAACATCTCCTTCTTCAAATTGGTGTGCTGCATTGATTAAAATTTGCTTCTTTGTATATTCTGGCCAAACAGATACTATATTCATTGAATCTTGTAATTGATCACGATATCCAAATGCTCCACTCACTTGATAAAATCCTGCTTTAGCAAATAGTCTTGATGAAATTGTTTGATAAAGATACCAACCATTTATCATATAGTCAAAACTTTTATCTGGAGTTGAAACTTGAAATGTTCCTAATAAGTTATGCCAATAATCTTTTACATTTTTTAATTCTTTCTTACAATTTGTGATATTTGTGTATTTCTTAATTAGTTCAATATTTTCCTTATCACTTTTACTACAACCCAATACAAATACAATCTGTTCTTCTTTATCTTTTTCTAGTGTTAATTCAATATTTATATTTTTAACTAGCATTTTATTACATTCTGCATTTGTTATTTTTTCAGAAGATGACATAAAAACGTTTATATCACTAAAATTAATACTATAAACATTTCTCATTTTCAAGTAATTATCATTTTCCATGAATTCAGTTAATATATGTCTTGATGTTTTTTCTTCAAAGTTTCCAAAGGTTGGATTAATCCAAAATTCAATATTAATTGGATTTTTTTCTGATGTCTTATTTTTTAATTTCATCCAATATATTTTTACATTATCTTCTAATGCTACAAATTCTGTAATTTCATGATTTAACTCTTCTGTTTCGCTTTCTAATATGCTGTATCCAAAACCATGTGTACACTTTTCTGGATTAAATATTTTGCCATTAAATTTGAATCCTTCGCTTCTGTCATTCAATAACATTTCGTTTGACCATGATGATATTTTAAATTCTCCGGAGTTATAAGCATATGTATAGCCACATCCATTATTTGTAACAATTGTTCCAAAATTTTTATTAGCGATTATATTACTCCATGGAGTTGGAGTTTCTTTATTATAGATAACATATTCTTTTCCACTACCCCTAAATCCTCCATATCCGTTATCAAATGTTAAATTTTCTTTGTGATCATTTAGTATATTCTCTTCTTTTTCACTTACTGGATAATCACTAATCTTATTTTTTCTTTGGATATCTTCCATTGCTTCTTTAAGAGTTTTATATTCTGACGTTTTGAAATGTAGTCTAGGTACCAAGTCTAGTAACCTACTATCTTCTTCAGTGATATCTTCTCTATTTATAACTGTTACACTTCCTGGTATATGATAAAAACTATTAAGTGTATGCATTCTGTACATTACATCGTCTATTTCTTTTTTTATGTTCTTAGAATATTCTTCATTTTCACTATTAATAATTATAACATCAACAAATATAGATTTATTTTTATAATATTCATAGACTTTAAGAATTTCATAAATAAAACTCATATCACTTATATCAGATATTTCTACTAGGATAATTGGTCTATCACCACTTACACCAAATTTCCATAGTCCTGTTTGTCCTAATGCATTTTTCCTTAATATATCCATTCTTTCTTCTGTTACAGATAATTTTGTGGTCTGGTATAGGTAATTTAACATGATATTATATGTTCTCATGTTTTCTCCAGTAATATTCATGTTTTTAGTGTCTATAATATTCATTAGAGTAGATAAATCAAACTCTTTTTCCAATGTTTTTTTCGTTGCATAATTATTTACAAAATCTATTACTTGTTCTTTGCTTCTTCCAAATCCTACTAGATAATAAACAGAAGTAGAGGAATTTGCAGGTACAACTATTTTATTTCTTATTGATAAGATTGGATCAAGATTATCTCCTGTGTAGTTAGAAAGTTTATCTTTTAATCCTTTAGGATTATTTAATTCACTATTTCTTCCAATAAAGTTTTCTCTTTCTGTTTCATATGTAAATTTTTCTAGTGGATGTTCTATTAATAACTTCATAATCATGTAACTATTAATATTACTATCCCCTCTTGTTTTTCTTTTAGCAATTAAACTATTAGTTACTGGATCATACTCAGTGTTTATAAACATGTTATTAAATACTTTGTGTGAAACATCATCCATATTATCAGACAAAATAGGTTCCGTATAACTTGTTATTTCTAATGTTTTATCTTCTTCATCTTCATTTTTGAATGTAATTTTTCTTATTTCACCATGAAATGCTTTACATACTACAATTTCAGTTTTTGTTGATATTTTTCCATCTCTTCGCAAATATTTAATCTTATCTGCGGCAAATATCACTTCATATTTATCAGGTTTTATATTTGTAGGGGCATAAGTATTGCTCCAAATATAATCTGTTTTAGTATCTTTAGCAAATAAAAACATTCCATAATCTTGTTCTGTAACTTTTCGATACCTGTTGAGTTGAAGTGTACGATATCTTGAAAAACTATCTCCTCTATCATTCATTATTAATGAATATTTTTTATTTGATAGAACAGACATTTCTGGCATATACGAAATGTAATCAAAGAATCTAATATCGTTTTCAATTCCTTCTTTTGCATAATCATATTTTTTATATTTTTCCATTTTAATATCAATGTTTGTTTTTACTTGTACTTTTTCTTTTAACAATAGTTCAAATGTCTTTATATTAACATTTGAATGGAAGTAATTTTTCATTACATCCTTTTTTATATAATTAGTTAATCCTAGAAGAATCATTCCTTGATGATGAGCAAAATAACTACGTACAATTCCCTCATTATCATAATCATATGATTCATATAAACCATAATCTGAATACATCCCCAATTCTTTAAACTTTCGAATATTATCTGTTACCTCATCTGGATGCAATTCTATACACATTATTGAAGAATATGGAGATACTACTATTCTATTTTCTTTATCTTCTTTTGCTTTTAAAAATGGTATTCCAAAAGCTTTATATTTGTAATTTAGTGCATTATCTAGTTCATCGTATGCAGACTCTGATATTCCCCATGGTAATTTACGTGATACTTTTCTTATATAATCTCTCTGACATAGATATGCAAATTGATATGTTTCATCCATTAAAGTATTTGGATAATTTTTTAGAAATAATAATGGCATAAAATACTCAAAAGCTGTACCTGACCATGATATTAAGCCTTTTTTTCCTTTATGAACAGTTAAAGACTTATCTAGGGCAAACCAATGTTTACTTGGAACTTGTCCTAAACAAATTGATAAATAACTTGTAAGTCTTGATTCACTTGCAAATTTATTATAATTATATATAGACAGTCTTCCTTCATCTTCGTCGTAACCAATACTAAAGACATTCTTTTTTGTATACAATTTCTTAAAATTTGTATTTTTTATTAGTTTATCACATAGCTTAACTAGATTATCTTCCATATATTTTGCTAAAAACTCTCTTGTGATTATTAGACACGATACTAGGTTCCCTGAATCAATAGTTGAAATAAAGTTCGGTCTAATTACTTTTTTGCTTTTTATATCATACCAATTATATAGATGGCCATGCCATTTATCTAATGAATCTATTGATTTTAAAATTTTTGATAGTATTTTTTTGGCCTCATCTATATTAATTAATTCTAGTTCATATGCTGATATTACAGCTGTTAAAGAATATCCTATAGCTGTTGGAGATGTTCTAGAGTCTAATTTTTCCTCCCTATTTTCTTGATAATTATCAGGAATTAAATAATGTCTTTCTTCGGTTAAAAAATCTTTAAAATAAGACCATGTTTTTTCCGCCAAATCATATAATTCTTCTACTTTGTTACCTTTTATTTCGATTTGATTATGATCAATTTCTCTACTAACAAAATATTCAATAAAAGGTGAGCTTACAAATATAATAGCTAGAATATATGCTAGATAGTTATTAGTTATAATTCCAATTATTATATACATTAAAGCAATGAAAAAGTTAAATGAAAAATTTTTAATATAAGTCCATAAAGTCCCATTTAATGTTTTTGCTACTTCATCTGCAGTTATCCAATTTAGTAAGTTTTTATGGCTGACAAAAAGTCTATATAAAGTTCGAAAAAAAGCATCCATATACATTTTTGAATAATATGGAATTGTGGTAAATACAATATATGATCTAAGTAATATACTTTTTCCACCAAAATATAAATTTTTATAGTAAACTTTTTTCCCTTTTTCTCTTCTTGACATTTTACTTTTTAAGAAGAATATAATAGAAATTGCTATTTCTAGTAAAATAAATAGTATCCAATATAACGTTCTTTTAAATGGTAAAGTAAATGACAATAAAAGAATAAGTAATAACATAGGATTTAAAAACATACGTATGATATTATCTAGTATTTTGTATTTTCCTAATAAATTTAATGGATTCTTTATTCTGTTATTATTTTTATCTGGTACTTTATTTGATATCCAATTAATAATTTGTGTATCCCCTCTTGCCCATCTATGCTGTCTTCTGGTATCTACAAGAAATTCAGCTGGAAAATCTTCAATTATTTCTATATCTGAAATATATCCACATCTAAGATAGTTTCCTTCCAATAAATCATGTGATAATATTAAGTTTTCTGGAAATGTATCTCCTGTTAATTCGTTAAATATTTTCAAATCATATATTCCTTTTCCACAAAAACTTCCTTCACCAAAAAGATCTTGATAAAAATCTGGTACTAATGATGAATATGTATCAAAACCACCTATTCCAGCAAATATTTGACTATAAAGACTCTTATTAGTAGCCTCTATATCTACACTTATTCTTGGTTGCATAATTCCATATCCACGTATAACTCTTGTGTTATTCTTATTCAAAACAGGTCGATTTAAAGGATGAGCCATTGCTCCTACTAGATTTAATGCTGAGTTCAATACTAAATTTGTATCAGTATCAAGAGTTATAACGTATTTAATGTCTAATTTTTTTCCGGATAATGTATTTACATTAAAATACTTTTTTTCATCAATATTTTCACCTAAAAGGACTTTATTAAAATGACATATTGCTCCTCTTTTTCTTTCATATCCTAAATAAGAGTTTTCTTTTGGATTCCAGATTCTTTTTCGATAAATATAATAAAAAAGCTCTTCTCCATATTTTTCGTTCAGTTTTTTTGCATATTCTACTCCGTACTCACTAACTTCCTTGTCATAGTCCATTATTTCTTGTTCGGATGCTTTAACATCACCTAATAAAGTAAAATATAGATTATTACTTTTATTAATGATATAGAATGTTTCTAATTTATCAAACATTTCTTTTATTTTGTCTTTATCTGAAACAATTGTAGGAATAACAACCATTGTTCTTGATTCTTTTGGGATTCCTTTAGAGTAATCTAATTTTTGTATATAATTTATTGGAAAAAACTGATTATTTAACTCTTTAATTATTTGATTAACTAGCTGTGAAATTGGTATAAGTAAAATAATAAAAGAAACAATTTTTGGTTTAATAAAATAGTCAGATAGAAAAAAAGAAATAATACATGTTATTAATATTAATAATATTATATAAATCGATACTTTTAATGTATTGTTTTTTTGTTTAAATAGTTTAAATCCAATATGTTCCTCGGGATTATATATACTTTCTAAATATTCATATTCATTCATATGCTTTTTCTTTGCATATTTAACAATTCTACTTCTATAACTATTTTTTGATTTTATTGTTAGATTTTTATATACTGAATCATTTAATAATAGTCTTTCACATTTAGATACTTTTTCATATATTTTTTCAATTGAAAAATCAAAAAATTCTTTGAAATCATTAAAAATATTTGCAATCAATATATTATTATCAATTTTTTTCTGATATTCTTCATTAATTAATTCTTTAATGCTAATATTATTATTCTTTAAATATTCATTAAGTTCTTTAAATAAAATATTACTTTTATTTCCAGTTTTATATAGTTGATTATTGACTTCAAAAATATAATGTGTATTGTTAAGAATATCAAAATTTTTCGGAATAAATGTTTCTAATGTATATTCTGAATTATTTTTTATTATATTTGATACATCTTCTTTATCTAATACTTTACTATATTCTTCTTTACATAGCTGATTTAGGCGTTCAGTATAAATAAAAGTGATTAAAAACAATATATTTTTTAATTCTCTATAAGTAAAAATTTTTTTATTTTCTTTTTGATATTTTTTTAATTCATCAATTAAATATTTAAAAGAAATGTTATAATTATTTCTATTTACTATTGTTTTTATAAAATAATAATTTTCTTTAAAATCTTTTTTTTCTTTTGATATTTTACCAAGATTATTTATGATATTGTTTTTATGTTCTACTAATAAATAGTAATTATCAATAATCCACTCGTTTGTTATTTCGACATATTCGTGATTTTTTGTTTTTGATACCAAAAATCTATAATATTTTGTGATATCATCAAAATCATGAAAAAATTTTTTAATTATATTCGCCATAACATACACTCCTCTTAACTAAAGTATATCAAAACTATAGATTTCTAGCAAGATTAAAAAGTTATACTATTATATTGAATAGCAATTATTATTATATGCAAATAAACAAAAAAAGTGATTATATCATCACTTTTTGGTTGCTTTGTTATTATTTAGTTTTGTAGAATTTATGGAATCTATTTTATCATAATGAAACATTTCTTTGTATTCTTCTACTGAAACTGGTTTTCCATTTTCATCACGAATAAACTTTTCAATGTACTCCTCTAAGGAAATTATATTTCCATTTTCATCGTAGCAAATTTCATTTCTTATTTGAGCTCTATATGGTCCATCGGGATATTCAGCTTGTTTCGCATGACATCCAGTTAATGTTGCTCCTGTAATGAGAAGTGCTAATAGACTGGCATAAATTCTGATGTTTTTAATTTTCATTTATTTTCCCCTTAAAATTTTAATAAAAAGAGCAATTCTATTGCTCTTTTAAATTAGGCATGTTTTCTTTTACTATAATGTGATAAAACTCCACCTACTGCTCCAAGCATTCCTGAACCCATAATAATTGAAATAAAATCTGATCCTACTGCTGTATCTGGTACTGGAACAACTTGTGCTTCACATTGTTCTTTAAATGTCTCAGCAGTTACTTCATCACCATTTACCCCATAATATTGATTATTATAAATTTCACATTTATGAATGCACTGTGCTTGATATTCAGCTTCAGTAACAATTTTACCTTCAATTCCAAAGAAATAATTTCCTACTATATCACATGAATGTGGTAAACATTGTACCTCATATTGTTCTTTTGTAATTTCGTTTCCATTGTTGTCATAATATTTTCCGTCTTTTGTATCACAACTTGGAAGACATTGCTTACGATATTCTGATTCAGATACTTCATTTCCTTCTCTATCATAATATTTTCCATCTTTTACTCCACAACTTGGGAAACATTGTTTACGATATTCTGATTCACTTACTTCTGTTCTGTCTGGACCATAATATTTTCCATTTTTCACTCCACAACTTGGGAAACATTGTTTAATATACTCACTTTTTGATACTTCTTTACCATCGTTTCCAAAGTAAGAATCTCCTACTATATCACACTTATGCGTTTTACATTGTTTTTCAAATTCTATTTTTGTAATTTCTTTGCCATCATTTCCATAGTACTTTCCATCTAATGTTCCACAACTTGGGAAGCATTGTTTATAATAATTTTCCTCTGTTGTTGGCATATGGTTTGGACCATAGAATGTATTACCTTCTTGTTTACATGCTGGGAAACATTGTGTGTAATATCCTTCTTTTGTTGTTTCTTTATGATTTTTACCATAATATTTTCCATTTTTTGTTCCACAACTTGGGAAACATTGATTATAGTAATTATCCTCTGTTGTTGGCATATGGTTTGGACCATAGAATGTATTACCTTGCTTGTCACATGCTGGGAAACATTGTGTGTAATATCCTTCTTTTGTTGTTTCTTTGCCATCTTTTCCATAATACTTTCCATTTGCTGTTTTACATGAAATTTTAACTTGTGTTACGGATAATGTTTTTGATGTTACTGCAACTTTATCTTCTTTTTCTAGTACAGCTAAATCTTGATTTTTTCCAGTTCCAGTTGAGTAATAATTTACAACTGATGCTTTACCTTTAGTTGATGCAGTTACTTTAAAAGTTACATTATTTGTAATTGATGTTCTAGGTATTAAAACATAGAAAGTTCCTTTGTTTGCTACTGATGAAATAGTTGTATTAGATGAATTAACTATTCTAGCTCCTGAAGGTGCATTTTCTAATTTTAATGTTGCGTTAGTTGTTGCATTAGCCATTGTAACGGTTAATGCTCCACTTCTGTAGTAATTATAATCACTTGTAAGTGTTAAGCCACTATTTCCAGATATAGATATTGTTGGTTGAATACCAGTATAATTTTTCTTACTACTTGCATTTGAAATTAATGTTCTTGATTTTTTCCATATTTCATGAGATTTTGACATAGTTGTAACTTCTTTACTATTATAATAGTGCCATACTGCTATTTGAGTTGCATAATAATTATTATATGTACTAGTGTTAGCATTCTCAAGTAAATAAATAACATAACCATTCGTAATCTTACCTTTATATTTTAATACCGTTCCTTTATTTGGACCTTCTCTTTTTGGTGTTACACAATAAGCATAACCCTTATTTGTTTTAAATACAGTATTTCTTCTATTTCCAGCTGTAAAGTGTATTTTTTCATTTACTTTCATATCACTTTGAGCAAATACATTCATCACTGGTATGATTCCCACTACTGCAATTAAGAAAACCATAATTTTTTTCATCATATTTTTCATTTCCTTTTCCCCCTAACTGTTGCTTATTATATCACAGTATTAATTATAATGCAAGCTTTTTCATATTATTTCATCATTTTGTGTTTTTTGTTAAAATTAACACTATGTTAATTATAACACATTTTCTTTTGTTTTTATGCTTTTCAAAATAAAAACGTTGACTGTTCAACGTAATTACTATAATGGCGGAGTAGGAGAGATTTGAACTCTCGCGCCAGTTGCCCGACCTACACCCTTAGCAGGGGCGCCTCTTCAGCCTCTTGAGTACTACTCCAGCTTACATATTTTTTTACAATTTTTGTTTGCAAAGATATTATTGCATAAAAATACTACTTTTGTCAACATATTTCATTTGTTCTTTTTTTGTTTTTTTATTGAAGATTTGCTTTTTCCAAACTTGAGATAACTTTTTTTATAATCTCTTTTTGCTCTTGAAACATGTTCTGAATAAAAGAAGGTAATTCTTCTATTTTTTTATTCCATTCTTCTTTATATGCAAATGCATCTTCTCCATCCCATATACCTTTTCCTGTATTTACAAAATCATTTATTATATAATTCATTTCATTTAAACTTGAAATAGTATTTTCTTGAAGATAATCTATATCATTGATTTTTTCCTTTAATTTTTCTAAATCAATAGAGTCTTTCATAATAATCCTTTCAGTCAAAATAACTATTAATTTCTTTAGTGGATTCTTTTAATAGTAATTTTTTTTCATTTAATTTAGTAATTAACTTATCAATAATTACTATACTATTCATTAAAAATTGATATTTTTTTTCAAATGATATTTTATATTTTTCATATGTATTTGTATCATCACTTTTCCAATATAAGCTTAAATTATTATTAAATTCACGTAAATTATCTATGTTTTCCCTAAATAAACTATATTTTTGCCTTAGGTAATTTTCCATTTTTTCTATTTCACTTAATGAATAGTTCATTTGATTGCTCCTTATTTAAAATAAAAACACCTTTCTCTGGTGCTTACTCTTCAATTTGGTGACGAGTACGGAATTCGAATCCGTGAATGCTGCCGTGAAAGGGCAGTGTGTTAAGCCACTTCACCAACTCGCCATATGGCGCCCCAACTAGGACTTGAACCTAGGACCCCTTGATTAACAGTCAAGTGCTCTAACCAGCTGAGCTATTGAGGCATTATTAATGGTGGACCTGACAGGACTTGAACCTGTGACCCCACGCTTATCAAGCGTGTGCTCTAACCAACTGAGCTACAGGTCCATCTGTTTAGTACTAATTTAATTTATCATGTTTTTTGTTTTTTTGCAAGTTGTTTTTTTCTTTTCTCAACTGCATTTATAGAATACTATACTTTTTATTATAAAGTCAACCCCCTTTTTTTATTTTTTTATATTTTAATATTTTTTAAAAAAACACTTGTCATCTATTCTAAATTGCGATAAAATAAATATGCAATTTGTAAATGGGCTGTTAGCTCAGTTGGTAGAGCAACTGACTCTTAATCAGTGGGTCTAGGGTTCGAATCCCTAACAGCCCACCATTTTGTAAATTTTAACTAGTTAGTTTTACTAGTTTTTTTAAAAAAATCAATACTTAATGTATTGATTTTTTATTATCCTAATTTTCCTTTTGATCCTTTTACACCTTTTATTCCATTTGAAAATCCTTTTAATATATTTGTTTCAAAGGAATGAGTCTTACTTGTTCTTTTTTTATAATCTTTTATTCCAATATTAATCATATCATCTAACACTTGACTAAAATTAATATTTTTTGCATCCCAAAGATAAAATGCTAAGCTTCCTGGTATGGAGTTTATTTCATTAATATATACTTTATTGTCTTTTTCATCTATTAAGAAGTCTATTCTTGCGTTTCCTGAACTACCTAATGCCTTAAAAGCTTTTACTGCAATCTCTTCAATTTCTTTTTTTATTTTTTCATCAAGTTCTGCTGGTATTTTTCTATTAGCTGATGCCATTCCTTTTGATGTGGATTTTGTTGCTGCTTTAGTTACTCCTTTTATCTTTCCATTTTTTCCATTACCTATATATTTATCAGTATATGTTAAAAATTTATTAGCAGATATAACTTCTTCTATTTCACTTACTTTTTGGTTTTCATAGTTTCCCATTACAGCAATGTTTACTTCCTTTAGTTTTTCTACAACTTCTTCAACAATTATTTTACTGTCATATTGAATAGCTTCATCAATTCCTTCTTTAAGCTGTTGTTCATTTTGACATACACTTATTCCTACACTTGATCCTGTTGTTGCTGGTTTAACTATTAATGGATATTTTAATTTTTTTGATTTTTCTAATATTTCTTCTTCATTTTGTTTATAATCTATATCATAAAACCATATATAGTTAGTTATTGGTAATTTTACCCCTTTCCAAATTTCTTTCATAAAAGCTTTATCTTGCCCTACAACACCTGCATAAACATTTGGTCCAACATAAGGAATACCTATAGTTTGTAAATAACCTTGTAAAATTCCATCTTCAACATTTGTTCCGTGAGTAATTGGAAAGGCAATGTCAATTTCTTTTACTATGCTTTTAAATAAACCTTTCTTTTTTTGTAAAACATAGCTTCCATTTTTATAGTAAAGAACTACATTATCACTATATTTTTTTATTAAATCAAAATCTTGATATACTTCAATATCTTTTAACATATCTCCAGTATACCATTCTCTATCTTTTGTTATATAAATTGGAATAATTTCATATTTTTCTTCATCCATTTTGTTCATAGCTTGTATGGCAGAAATTATGCTAACCTCATGTTCAACTGTTTCTCCACCAAAAATTACTCCTACTTTAATTTTCATATATTCACTCTCCTATTTTTCATTATAAGTATCTGGTAAATCATTTTCAAATAATGCAAATACATCATTATCATTTGCTAAATTTCCAATAAAAGGATATGCTTCTCTTACATCATTAAACACTATAATTTTTTCTTTATCAAATCCTTTTACTAATAGTCCCTCTTTAATTGGTTTGGTTTTTTGTTCTCCTATTAAAATTGCAAAATCTGCAACTTCGGCGATTTGCTCTCCAAAAGTTTTATTATATTCATCTTCTTTACTTCCTAGTTCAATCATTCCTGGTGTAACTACTACTTTTATTCCTGGCATCATTCCTAATACTTGAACCGCGTTTTTTGCCCCTACAGGGTTTGAGTTATATGCATCATCTATCATATAAAAATTATTTAATTTTTTCAATTCCAATCGATGTTCTACTGGTTTAACATTTTTAACTGCTTGAATTAAGTCTTCTATTTCTATTCCAAATTCTCTTCCACAAGCTATTCCACTTAAAATATTATAAACATTATGATTACCTAATAATTTCGTTTCAAACGAATATTTTTTTGGATCATTTTTAAAAGTAATATCAAATGTTGTTCCTTTATTTGAACATTTAATATTTGTCGCTCGAACATCAACATTTTCAGAATTAATGCCAATCCATATTACTCGTACTTTATTTTTTAATTTATAGTTTACTTGTTTTGGATCATCTGCATTTAATATAGCAAACCCATCATGTGGTAGAGATTCAATTAATTCAAATTTTCCTTGAATAATATTTTCTTCACTACCAAAGCTTTCTAAATGTGCTGTACCTATGGTAGTTAAAATTCCATATTTTGGTTTTACTAATTTACAAAGCCCAGCTATTTCGCCTTTTACATAAGCTCCCATTTCAGCTATAAAAATATCCGTAAACTTATCCATATTATTATTAACTGTCATTATTAATCCATTATATGTATTTAAATTTCTAGGTGTTGGTAAAGCATTATATTTTATATTTAATATATCTCCTAAAATATTTTTACTACTTGTTTTTCCATAGCTTCCAGTAATACCTATTATTTTTAAATTTTGCATACTTTTTAATTTATTTTGAGCTTTTGTCTTATAATAGATATACACACTTTTTTCTATTGGAGTATTAATAATTTTTGCAACAAAAACAACTAAACAGTTTAAATAAGTCATAATGTTAACTATGCATAATATAATCCATATTTCTTTTTCAGATGTAAGATGTAATCCAAGGATGATAAAAGGTATAATAAATAAAATTGAAATTGTTGTAATTAGCCTTTTTATTCTGGCAGTAATGACTAGTTTCTTTTTATTTTGATCATTTTTTATATTTTTTTTCCATTTTAAGCCTAATATTAAATTAATTACTGATATAATTATGATTCCTATTATTGAAATTATTTTTAAATCGTAGATTACAAATATACCAATCAAGCATATTACAATCGATATTAGTTCATAATCTAATAATAACTTTGAATTCTTTTTTAACCATTTTAAATATCGATTATTTTCATTGTATAAGTTTTGTTGTAACATGTGTAGATATCTTTTTGTTTTAAATATATTTACATATATAAATGATAATATAAAAATAAATAGAACTATTAACATATTAACTCTCCTTTATAAAACTATTTAATATTGCTATTACTTGAGATAGATTTTCTAGATAAGCATAATGAGTTCCTGGCAGTACGATAAGTGCAGCATCTATCATTAATTTTTCCAATTCTTGAGCATCCTTTAGAGGAGCTTCTGTATCATGATTTCCCCATATTAATAAGGTAGGTTCTTCTATTTCTCTTGCATATTTAGATAAATCTTCATTAACTACTTCTACTAAAGTTTGTCTCATGATAGGACTTGCCGCTTTATAGTCTCTAGAGCCTATATAATTTTTCATATATTCTCCAAATGTATTCATGCCAGGAAGCCTTTTTAAAAATTTTAATATTCTTACACTTAGTGATAAAGTTTCTTTTATTCTTATGCATGGGCTTCCAAATAAAACTAATTTTTCAATAGGATTTTTAGATGAGTAATGAATTCCTACTCTACCTCCAAATGAATGTCCCATCACTATAGGTTTTTTTATGTTTAATTCCTTAGTAAACTTTTCTAATAATAATGAATACTTTTCAATATTCCATTTTTCTTTAGGCTCATCGCTTTCTCCAAAACCTGGAAAATCTAAAATTGTAATTCTAAAATTATTACATAAATTATCTCCAATAGGTTTCATCATTTCTATATTTTGTCCCCAACCATGTAAAAGTAATATATCTTTTCCATCTCCATATTGAATGTAGTTTATGTTTATTCCATCAATTGTTATTTTCATATGTTTTCACCACTTCTAATAATTTATTTTATTATATCTATCTTTTTCAAATAATATTCTGTATCATTCTTTTCTTTAAATGTATACTGAAATGTTTTCATTTTAGAACCAAATTTTGATAATAGTTCTTTTTCACTTATTATACCATTTTTTAGAGTTAATTTACCTATATTTTTTGTTTTTGTATTATCAAAATATAAAATGATAGATGTTGGTAGATTTTTTGGGGTAATATTTGTGTATTCAATGAATACTTTCTTCTCTGTAACAATTATCTCATCACTTTTTATTTCAGTTTTATCATTTAAAGATATGTACTTAGGTAAGTTTTGATCAAATGATAAATTTGTATAATAAGCATATAGCCCAGTTGATTGATTATAGGCAAAACTATAGTAATTGTTGTTTTTAATATTTGAAGCATTATAAGTAAGTTGATCATTAAAAAACTTTTTAAAATTATTCTTTACAATCTCTTCTGGTACGTATACTAATGTTGTATTTACCTTTATTTCTGATAATATACTCAAATATAGAGCTAAGCCTATATCCATTTTAGATGTTTCTATTGATTTTGAATTATTTATTACTCCAAAATATGGAGATTGTGGATTGTCAAAAGCAGCATCTAATAAACTCAATTTTTCTTCAACTTTATATAATGCATTTAAGTTTATCTCAACATCATTAATTTTTGTCAATTTTTCATTTCTTTCTTCTGACTTATTAATTATTTTATCATATACAATAAATCCTCCTAATACTATTACTAATAAAATAAGTATAATAATTATTACTAAATTACTTTTTTTAGTTTCCATCTTTTTCCCTCACTATTCTTTCTTTTATTATATTGAATTGTAGAGTATAATTCAAGTTTTTTTATTCATTTCAAAAAAATAGAATTTGAAATTTTATCAAATTCTATTTTTTGGAATTCATCTAAGTAACATATTTTCATAATTATTAAAATCTAAATTATTTACTATAATATCATTTGAATTATTATAAAAGTTTTGCTTATTATTATATTTTTTTTCATATTCTTCAAATAGTTCTTTAAATCTTGCATAATGTACGATTTCTCTTTGTCTTAGCCATAATAGTGGCCCTATTACGTCATTGTCATCTGTCAAATCAATTAGATTTTCATATACTGCACGAGCTTTTTGTTCTGCAGCCATATCTTCAGATAAATCAGCTAACGGATCTCCAGTTGTTCCAAAATAAGCGGTTGTAAAGGGAACTCCATTAGCATCTGTAGGAAATAATGCTTTAGCATGTTCTGCGTAATGTGAGTCAAGTCCAGCTTCTTTTATTTCTTCTAAAGTTGCATCTTTCATAAGTTGATATATCATTGTTTCAAGCATTTCTACATGTCCTAATTCTTCTGTTCCAATATCATTTAATAATGCTTTTCCTTTCTCATCTGGCATAGTTAATCTTTGATTAAGATAGCGAAGTGCTGCGCCTAATTCTCCATTTGCTCCTCCATATTGTGTTACGAGATATTTTGCCATTCTTAAATCTTTCTTTTTTATATTTATTGGATATTGAAGTTTCTTTACATATTTATACATTATATCCCTCCCATGGCCATGGTGAATTTACCCATTCAAATTGATTATTTCCCATCTCTTTGCTAGTTGGTGATAATGGTCCATATTTTTCCTCATACTCTCTAGTTAATTCTTCTTTTTTTCGAATGTAATCTTTATATAACATTAATAAGCTTTGATTATTAGGATGAATATCTAGGTATAAATTTATATCATGGGCGGCAAATGTTATTGATTGAATATTAAGTAATAACTTTTCTTGTTCATTTTTTGGTTTTAAGCTAGTAGGTTGGTAATTATTATATTGATTATATAAATTCATAAACATGTTACCTTTCTCAAATCCATCTTTTGGATCAAATAAATTATCTTGATTATTTCTTGTTGGAACATAATAACTGTTATGGGCTCTGTTAGAGTACCAATCATAATTATAAAATTGATAGTTATTCATAATATCTCCCTTCCCTTTAGTTTATTCCATAGACAAATAACTGTATGGATAAATACCTATATTCTGGATTTTTTTTAAAAAGAACTTGTCAAAATGCTTATTATTTGCTAGAATAAGTTTGTATTTTGAAATGGCGTCGTTGGTGAAGTGGTTAACACGCTGGTTTGTGGCACCAGTATGCATGAGTTCGATTCTCATACGACGCCCCAGTTTAAAAGTAAAAGGACTTGTAAAAAAGTCCTTTTTGTGTTATTATGTATGTAGCAAGAAATCTTGCATAAAATAAAAATGGGAACATTCCGTTTGACACTGTTGAATGTCTACCCAATTATTATGAGTTTGACACTATTCTAATGCGAATGAGTGTCATTTTTTTATTACTAAAACCAGTAAGGTTAAGAGTAGTAAAATGAGTGATATGTAGCGAAGCAACTTAATGTTGTATTCACGTTTTTTCATTCTCTCAAACCTCCTCTCTTTGTTAGATTGGAGGTAGACACTCAACAACTAAATGTTCCTAATCGCAATATAACATTATCCCTTATAAAAATCAATCGAACATACAAAGATTTGTCATATTTTTCAATAATTATTGTGGAAAAAACTATATTAATCAGTGATATAAAAAAGTATCTTTTCATTTGCAAAATAATATGATATATTTTTTTCAAGTAATTGAGTCAATTTAAATTCATAAGTTTGTGCCGATTTTTTGTAAACACGTTAAATTGAGGCCTCAGTTTGAAATATAAAAGGACCTTGAAATAGGTTTCTTTTTTTATTGTCTTTTTATTTAACAAGAAATTCCACAAAAAAAGACTAATAATTCATACATTAGTCATTTATAATATTTTAATTTCTAGTGTATTTGCATTTTGGATAATTAGAACATCCTATGAAACGTCCATATTTACCAGTTTTTTCAACTAATTGTTCTCCGCATTTTGGGCATTTATTATTATCTTTATTTATTATATTATTCTTTATATTTTGGATATGTTCTTTCTTTATGTTTTTATCTGTAATGTTATTTTTATTTATAGTTTTTACAATTTCATCGACATTTTTAATCATTATTTCTTTATATAATAATACTTTATCTACCAAAGTGTCATATCTAACTAACTCTCCATCATGTTCAACTTTTAAAGTAGCTTTACTCGGAATACAAACAACATTGAATATTTTTGATTCATCAATGTTTAATAATTCTGATAGTGCTTTAACATGACCATAATTTTGCCTTATTGGATTTGTGTAATAATACTTATTTTTTCCTGCGTGTCTAATCCAATTTTTATCATACTTATTACCAGTAATGAATCCGTTATATTGTTTTGTTTCTATTGAAAAAATCCCATATGATGATACAACAACATGATCAATTTGGTGTGTGATTCCATTTGTTTCAATAAATACATCATTTAAAATCTTATACTCATTCTTAGGAAGTTTCTTTAGTGCTTGCTTAGTCCAATGTTCTCCAAACCAACCGATTATTTGTTTATTAAATATAGCAACTATTATTACTACAATGAAAAATAATATAACAAAGGGATTCGAAAAAAAGTATTTTAAAAATTCATTTACAAATTGATCCACATTTTCACCTTCTTTATATATAAATTATAACACGAAAAAAGCAGATTTTTTGAATCTGCTTAATAAATCGTAATATCTTAATCTTACGATTATTTTATCCTAGCATGCAGTAACGATAACTGTAATATTCTCCTTTTTTTGTGGTTTGAATTTTATCTTCACCTTTAATGCCAAAAACATCAGGATATCCTCCAATATCATCCACACAATTGTCTATTTCAAACGCTGAAGTTGCATTATCTAAGCATTGTATTTGTTCAGCAGGTCTAAATAACATGCCACCATTCAAACTGGAAGTAATAAATTCTTGTACATCATCATCTAATGTTGAAAAATTAATAGAGTTAATTAAATTATTCCATGTTATATTCCCATAATAGTTTATAGAAATTGGAAGCTTAGACTTTAATCCATTTGAAAGATATGCGCTTTCGTATGAACAATCTAAATCAACTGAAAGGGTATTGATTTTATTTATAACAATCTTAGATTCTATATTAATATCACATTTACATAAGGCATAAACACTCATAGGAACAATAATTGCTGATATAGCTATTAATATCATAAACTTAACATATTTCTTTTTCTTTAATAATACATACGCAGTGATACTAATCAACAATATTACAAATATAATTAAAATATATGACTGTACTTCGGTATTTGGATTTTTCAAAGTCTCTGGAACATTTATTGTATCTCCAGTAGATAGATTTAATGTCATTGACTTATTATCGTTATATGTTCCAAATTCAAATGCATCATCAGGGACCTCATTTGCATAATTTACTTTTAAATAAACTACTTTACTAGAATTAGCTTTAAATAAACTAGTATCATCTTCAGATTCAATTGTATATTTAATATAATCCGAACTAATATTGAAACTATTTTTATCTAATTCATAATCTTCATTAGAATCATTTTTTACAACAATCTTATATTCTATATTGTCTCCAACTTCTGACATAGATAGATTAAGATTAATGCTTTTACCACTTGCAGTTGCTTCATCTAATTCTTCTACGTTATCAGATTTACTTTCTATTGTTATATTTTCAATAGTAATTTTATCTGTATCACAAGTTTCTGCATTGACATAAAGTGGTATAAACATCAAGAATAATAAAATTGGTAATATAAATTTCTTCATACTTTACACATCCGATTCTTTATTTATTCTATCTTAATTATATATATGTATATGTATGAAAATCAACTTTTTTATAAATAAATATACTCATAAAAGTGTAAAGTAAATTATCGAAAAATCGTTATTCCCCTATAATTAATTCTGTCTTCTAATCTGATTGAAATAGTATCTTTTAAATAATTGCATTGATTTGTTTTTTTTTAAATATGATTGTTGTTTTTATAATATTATCTTTAGCATTAACTATTTTGATATCTATTTTATTATCTCAAAATTTGTATACTCTTTTTTATCATATTTTTATTATTCTAGTGAAGCTTCCATTAATTTTTTATTAACTCTAGTTTGAACTTCAATATAGTATGCTGTTTCTGCATCATTTAAATCTTCATCTTCCCATTTTTCAAATTTATTTACCATATCATTATATTTTCCTAAATAAGTTGCGTATTCTTTTATTAATTCATAATCTGTAGGATTAGAATTATACTTTTGCATGAAAATTATATATTCATCTACAAATTTTTCATAACTATCCATAGCATTTTTAAAATCTGTTCTAAGACCAATATTATTTGTAGTTGAATTATCTTCTGTAGATGATTTTATTTCTTCTTTTGGGATATCTTCTTTTTTAGTTTCTTTTTTACTTTTATCTTCTTCTGGAGCATCAACTGATATATACATTGTTTTGTTTCCTGTAAATTCTATAACTAATTCATAGTTCTCATTATTTTCTGCAGAATATGTTTTGTCAGATTTTGAGTGATTATTAACATAACCTATTTCTTGACATACTTTAATATAATTTTCAAAATCTTCTTCTGAAGTATTTCCAATATAAACACTAAATGTATCGGAGTCATCTAATGATATTTTTCCTAATGTTGAATTTGGTTTTGGAATTTTAGTTGCTAAGCCTGTTGTTGGCCATATTATATTTTTCATTTTTATTGGTGCAGATAAATCTACAGTTAATTCTTTATCCTCTTCATCCCAATAAAGAGATATTTTATAACCCTCTTCATTATAAGCTTGATATGTAGTTGTGTCATCTTCAGAATCAATAGTATATCCTTTTTTTATAGTCTCATCGTAATATTTTTTATATAATCTTTTATCTATTCCACAAAGTGTTATACGTAAGCCATCCTTTGAATCATTATGAATTTCACCATTTTGTTTATTTATATTAGGAATTTCATCCTTCAGATAAATATCATTAAAGTTGATTTTTTTACATTCTGTTAGTGTTCTATAGGTATTATTTTCTTTACTTAGAGTAAAAAATGGAATTATTAAAGCGAACCCTATTAATGCTAAAATAATATATAATTTTTTATTTGAATTCTTTATTATTTCCATTCCTAAAAGCCAAGAGCTAATAAATAATACGGCTTGGATAAAGGCAATAACACCTGCTAAACTTAAACCTCTTGCAAAGGCAATAATTCCGCATAAAGCAGCAAATATAAGAAGTAATTTGCTTAGTTTTCCATTTTTAAAATTATCAAGAGCTTTTAATTCATCAAGTTCTTTTTTTTCTTTTATTGTTTGTTCATGATTTTTCTTTCTTGCTTGAAGTTTTGCATCCTCTACTCTTCTTAATTCTGATGCATCATCGTCAATTAATACTTTTGCACCACAATACTGACAAAATATTTTGTCTTGTTCAGTGTTTACTTCAAGTTCTCCTCCACAATTATCACATTTTAATTTTATCGTTTTCAAATCACATTCACCTCATTCTTAATTTAGATTAATATATCAAAAACAAACCTAAAAAAACAGGACTTCTCAGTTCGCGGAAAAAACATCTCATTTATATGAAAATGTGAAATGAGGTGAAATACATGGCTACTATCGAGAGAAAATTCTATTTTAATGAAAACATTATGGTTAATGTTTCCAAGAATATTAAAAAGTATAGAAATCTTGCTGGAATAACACAAGAGCAACTAGCAGCAGATGTTGGAAAATCATATGATTTTATCAGAAGAATAGAATATAAAAAAGGTGATATAGGTTGTTCAATTGATACTCTTTATAGAATATCTGTTGTATTAGGCGTAACAATGGATAAGTTCTTTGAATAATCTATGAATTTTATAAGGGCTTGAATTAAAGTTCCTTTTAATTTTTGTATTTATAGAAAAACATGAATTATTTAGTTTATTATTCAGTCAATTTTACTTTCTTAGTTATTTATATTATCTTTATTTATATTTAATATAATTTTTATATATTATACTTATATTTTAATAATTGCTACAATTCATGTAAGGAGTGGTTATTATGACTGAAATAAGTATAAAAGATATTGAGATGTTAAATAATACTAATCAAGATATTATTAAACAAAAGCAAATAATTCAAGAATTACCAGAAGTAAAAGAATTAGATATATTGCAACAATATAAATCTATTCTTAAGAAAACAATAGAGAATTATTCTACATATAATTCAAATGAAATAGGTAAAATTATCGCTAAACTTATGAGTGTATTTGAAGGTATTGATTATTACTTTTTAGAACGTGATATTTTTGATATATTCACTAGGAATTTTGATTATAAAATAGAAGCTTTTAATAAAGATAATATATACCCTAAATATTTTTATATAATTAATAATATTAAACAAAAAACAATATTTTGGGATGAAGATAATCAGGAAGAAAAGCTATGTTATTTACCACCTTCTAGATATAATGATAATTCTTCATTACAATCCTATTATAAAAATGGAAATTTAAAATATATTCAAATATTTATTGATTATTTATATAATAAAAGATCTAGTGAGAAAATAAAAGATATAAGTTTTTCTAAATTAGAAGAAATATTAAATGAATTTCTAGAATTATCAAGTGACTTACAACAAAAAAGAAAACAAGAGATAGAAGAAATAATTAATGAAAGAATTATGAAACAGCAAAGAAAAGAATTTGAAAACTCTTGTGTGATAGATAGAATGCTTATTTTTAACTCATTATTATACATTATTAATCATTATGAGAATGATATGACAGCTAGAATAGATTTTTATGAAGAATGGGATTATGGAAATCAATGGAGTGAATTAGAAGGTTATCATAAATTAATTATTAATTTTAAAGATAACGAAATTGTATATAAGACATTAATAGATACTTTTGGTTGCTATCCAGATGAAGATTATTGTTTTCGTGGTGCTCATATAAATCCTAATCAAAAAACTGATATTCCTTTTTTTAGCGTAAAAGATACATTTTTTTCTATTATTAAACATAGTACTTATCTAAAAGATTATTTTGACATGCTTGAGGAATTATTTGATAATAAAAAAGATATTACTTCTAATGATATTCAGGAAATATTAGTAACAATAAGTAACAAGAATAAAGAAAATAAAAAAGTATTAAAACTTACAAATTAATAATTATTATAATAAATTGTTTAATATACATTTTTATAAACTTTAAGTATGATAAAAAATGTAAAGTATATTGTGGAGGTTTAGTATGAATAGTAATGAAACTGTTTTGACTAAATGAAATGATTCAAATATTGATCCTAATGCAACTAGTATTATATTTATAATGGAGGATGGGAGTTATCTATATGGAAAAATCAATAAAGAAATGTAAAATTGGAGAAATCGAATTAGACATGTTAATGTTTTTGAAAAATGTGTAAATGAGATGGGAATATCCCTTTCAAGATGTGATAATCAAATGGATTATGCTTGGGGATTAGCTTCTGATGATTTTAAGGTTAAATTAGATGAATTATTAATGAGCTTAAAATAGATAAAAGCTCGTTCAAAATGATAAAAAATAGACTGTTTAATGACAGTCTATTTTATTATACTTCCTCCCCACTCTATTACTGTGAATCCTTCTCTTTCTTGTTTTTCTAACACTTCTTCTTTTATAGTAATTTTTTCTTTTAGTGGTTTATAATCCATTAATATTCTGATTATTTTATCTGGTTTTGGTTCAATTGTTAAAGGCATATAATTATCTATTTCATCTTGTTTTTCAAAATAAATATAATTATATGGATTTTTTTCTAATTTGGGTAGCCAATATATTATAAATTCATTAGCTTCTTTCTGATTTAGTCCTAATATAGATAATTTTTCTTCTAGGAATTCTATTGTTTCTTCTCCTTTTACAACGAATCCTTTATCTTTCATTTCTGTTTTATGATTTATTCCTTCCCAGTACAATCCATAATATTCTTTATTATTTTTATCTACTAAGGTTCCGTCTTTTTTTGCTATTACTTCCCAACCATCATTATATTTTGGATAAGTAGTTGTTAAAAGACTTTTATTTTTTAATAACACTTTTATATGAGTATCCTCTTTTGGATATAAATATATCATAGGTTTATATGCGACGTTTGGATCACAATGTTCTTTTTTATTTACTTTATTATCATATTTAATTTCTATACTGGTTTGTTCTTTTGGTATTTTTACCAAATAATTTAATTCTTTTGGAGCACATCCACCACATACTTGATCATATTCTATGTGAGCAGTTAATACATTGCCTTTTAGAACATATCCTAATAATGATATATTTTTTTCTGAACACGGATTATATCTAATTTGTAAAAGGGCATAATTATTATTATTGAAATCTTCTTCAGTTAGATTATTTTGATTAAAATTTTTTTCTAATTCGTTATATGATGTAAATATATAATTTTCAGGTAAGTAAATGTTTTCATCTTTTTCTTCTACTTTTATATAATCAGTAAGATAATTTTTTTTATCTATCTTTGTTGAGAAACTATTTACTACTAATATACTTATTAAAATAATAACTATTGATATCAATATAATTGGTATTATAATATTTTTTTTCATATTATTTATTTTTTTCTCCTACACTTCTTATTTTTTGTAATTCAAAACGATATTTTTGCTTTATATTTGGATATTTTTTATGATCTACTTCTGATAAAAACATCTCTAGTGGTCGTATCCATAATTCACAGTTTCCAAATAAATGCCTATATATGACACAATCTTCTCCTGTTTCTGAATATTTTCCTACATCTTCAACCAAATATAAATCTCCTTTAAAATGTTTATATATTCCGTGAATTTTTATCTTACGCATATTTGTCCTCCTATTTTTATTTTATCAAATTATTATAAAAGAAAAAAGACTTTTGTCTTTTATCTGCAATTATTATTGTTATTGTTTGTACCAAAACCCCAAAATAAGAAAAATATAATTAATATAATAATAAAAATTGCCCACCAACTACCCATTCCATCATTATTATTTTGATAATTTGGGTATACTGGATATCCATATGAATACATAAATATTCTCCTTTCATGATATCCTATGAAGAATATTTATTTTTGTTCAAGACATTTCTTATTCTACTGTTACTGATTTTGCTAAATTTCTTGGTTTATCTATTTCAAGTCCGCGTTTATATGCAACGTAGTATGCAATCATTTGAAGAGTTGGTACTACAAGGATTGGTTGCAATTTTTTATGGATTTTAGGAACTATTATCTTATTTTCGTAGTTACATTCATCTGTTCCAACATAAATTGGAATAGCTCCTCTTGATATAACTTCTTCTAGGTTAGAAATCGTTTTATCTTTTGTTACTTCATCTGTTACAATTGCAAATACTATTGTTCCATCTTTTATTAATGAAATTGTTCCGTGTTTTAGTTCTCCAGCTTGATATGAATCACTATGGATATAAGAAACTTCTTTTAGTTTTAGACTTCCTTCTTCACTGATGGCAAAATCTATTCTTCTACCAATGAAATATACATCTTCATTTTTATATATTGCATCAGCAAGTTTCTTATAATATCCACTTTTATCTAATAGTACTTTTAATTGTTGTGGAAGAGATAATAAATCTTTCATATAATTATCATCTTTATGTAATTTATATGATAATAAAGATAAAAATAATACTTGTAAAATATATGCTTTTGTTGTTGCTACTGCTACTTCTCTCCCGGCTTCTATTAACAACTTATAAGTACATTCTCTGGCAATAGTTGATGTTTCTACATTTACTATTGCTAAAGTATCTATCTTATTTTCATTTGCTTTTCTCATTGCAGCAATAGTATCAGCTGTTTCTCCCGATTGTGAAATTAAAATCACTAAAGTATTTTCTTCATAAATAATATTTCGGTATCTGTATTCACTGGCTACTTCTATTTCTACTTTTATACCATCTTCTTCAAATAAATATTTTCCAACTTCTGCCGCATAGTATGCTGAACCACATCCAACAATATGGATATGTTTATATTTACTTATATCTGGTAATTTATCTAAATTATCTTTATATTTTTTTATTATATTTTCTATTAGGATAGGTTCTTCCATTATTTCTTTCATCATATAATGTTCATATCCTAATAAATGGTTATCTTCTTCTTTTAAATTACTTTCTTCTATTCTTCTATCTACTTTTTTTCCATCTTTTGTTATTTCATATCCATTATTTGTAATTTTTACAATTTCATTTTCTCCTAATAATACATATTTTCTTGTTTGATTTATAATTGCTCCTATATCACTTGTTACATAATATTCTTTTTCTCCTATTCCAAGTATTAGTGGTGATTCACATCTTATAGCGTATAAATTATCTTCTTCTTCAGATAAAATTGCTAAAGCGTAACTACCTTTTAAGTCTTTTACAGCTTTATTAATTGCTTCTTCTATTGAGTTTTTATAATAATAATCAATCAATGCTGCAATTACTTCTGTATCTGTAGAACTATAAAACTTTATTCCTTCTTTTTCTAATTTTTGTTTTAAAACAGATGCATTTTCAATGATTCCATTATGAACTAATGTTATCTTTCCTATTTTATGCGGATGAGCATTTTCTAAATTAGGTTCTCCATGTGTTGCCCATCTTGTATGCGCTATTCCAATATGACAATCTAATAATTGCTCTTTTTCTAATTTTTCTTCTAAAAATTTAATTTTTCCTACACTTTTTATTATTTGAATATCATTACCTTTTTTTAAAGCTATACCGGCTGAATCATACCCTCTATATTCTAATTTTTTTAAACCTTCAATTAATATATCTTTTGGATTTCTTTTTCCTAAATATCCTATTATTCCACACATAAATATCTCCTTATCTAGTGTCAATATATTTTTTGTTATAATATTATTTTTATTTTTTGTAATATATTTTACGAACCACTTAATCCGCAGTAGTACCCGCCGAAATTTTCGATTACTACTGTCCTCGTCAACTATTATAGTCCAGGCGCTAAAGTGATATACATCCTTTCTTCTATCACTTTTTAATTATTATACAAAAAAAAGTAGAATCTTTTCAATGACTCTACCTAATTATTTCTTCTTTTGTAAATAAAAAGTTATTTTTTTCTTCAGTATCCTTCTTTTGTTTTATTTCTTCATCTTCTTTTTTTGCCTTTTCTTTGATATTTTTATAGTTTATTTCAATCGTCTTTAATTTTTGAAGTTCTAATGAATCTTCTTTTGATAATTCACTTTCTTCTTTTTTACGTTGAAGTGATATTATTTTTTTTGTATCTGTTACATAAAAGAAATTACTATTGTCTGTCTTGTAGGATGCATAATATGATGCATTGTTCATTTTTGTTTTTATAATAATCTCATATTGTTTTTTTCCATTATTTGTTATCTTGCATGTTCCTTCTTGAACTGTTCCTAATTCTCGAGTTACAGCATCATTATATGCAAGTTTTAAAAAAGCTTGACAATTAGCTTTGTTTTTGCTATTTTCTTCCCAAAATTTTGTATTATTATTTTTATTAACTTTTATTGTTATAAGGCTAAATAATACTAAGCATAGAAAAATACCATATATTATTAAGGCAATTGGAACATTAACTCCACCTTTTTCTTTACAAATATTAGCTAATGTAAATTTATCAGTTCCTTCCATTTGACTAATTATTTTTTCTACTTTTCTTTTGGAAACAAAAATATAATAATAATTAAATATAAAACCAATTATTAACATAGTTACTAATAAATAGATTATTAAATTTGTTTTAATAACCATTATCATAAAAAATGTAATCCCTAAACCAATAATACCTGTTATATATAATTTTCTATATAAAAAATACATCCAATTAAATAGGAATGCCCATATATTAAATGGCCATTTTTTTATTATTTTATAATCTTCTCCTATGTAAGCTTCTAATAATGCTTCATTTTCATAATAGAATTGATTTTCTTTCTCACCACTTGCATTTAATTCTTTAAAACTATTGATATTAATGTCTTCTAATAAACTATTATTTTCTGTATCAAAATCATTTTCATTGAAATCTCCATTGTAATACCCACACTCTGGGCAAAAATAATCTTTACTTTTAAATCTTTTTCCACATTTTTTGCATTTCATATAATCACCCTTTTACTCTTTTTATATTTCTGATAAATGTTCTATTTTTCCATATTTTGCTTCTTCCTCTTCTTGTATTTGCTTTTCAAATATTTTGTCAAACTCTGGCATTGCCTTTTTTATAACATCAGGATATATGTTTTTACTATTCATTATTGCTTTTTTTACATCTATTACATTAACTTCCCATCGATTGTTAAATAAAGCATTGGAAAATGCTTGTTGAACAATTGTTAAAGATACATCTGGATATCTAGAACCTATTTCATAAATTCTTTTGTATTCACTGGTTATATCTGTAATAAACTCCATTATTTTTTTTTGTATAAATGGACTGTATTTCATTTTTGCGCCTGTTCTTTTTTCTATTTTAGGAAGTGTTCCTACAAGAATTTCAATATTCTCTTCTCTAGTTGGTTCAAATATCTCAACTTTTTGAAATCTTCTCACGAATGCTTTATCTCTTAATATGTATCTTTCATACTCTTCTGTAGTAGTTGCTCCTATAACTTTAATATCTCCTCTATCTAGTGCTGGTTTAAACATATTTGCAAAATCTAGGGCTTCTCCTTTTGTACCCATTAAAGTATGAATTTCATCTATAAATAATATTAGCTTTGTTTTATCTTTTAATTCATCAATTAATGTCTGAACTTTTGATTCACCAGTTACTGGATCTGTTCCTAGTAATGCGGCTGTATTTAATTTAATCACTTGATAATCTTTTAGAATGTCTGGTACCATTCCTTTTTGAATTCGATAAGCGAGTCCTTCTACAGTTGCTGTTTTACCAACACCAGGTTTTCCTATTAAAACTGCTGATTTATCTGGGGTCAAAAGAATTAATATCAGTTGCTTAATTTGTTCATCTCTTCCAATTGCTGGATTTGTAATGTATTCATTTTCTTGAAAATTTTCTCCATAATTGTTTAGCATACTAATTCTTTTTGATTTTATATTAAAGTTTTCTTCTACTTTTTTATCAAAATATTCATTTAAGTCCATTTTCTTCACATCCTAGATAATCTCATTATAGCATTTATTCTAAAAAAAAAGAAGAACTATTATATTATTTGTAATTCTCCTTTTAACTTTTTATTTTTTTCTTTTTCTTAACATTTCAACTAATCCTATTAAGATACTCTTTTTTTCTTTCGGAATCCAGGAAATATTATCTAATATTGTTTTTCCCTCTTCATAAAAAGTATTCATTTTATTTTCACATTGTTCTTTTGCTTTACTTTTTAATAGTAATTCTTTTATATTTATTATATCTTTTTCATTTAAATCTTTTTTATCATAGTAATTCAGAAATTCTTCTTTATATTCTGTTTTCATAATTGACTGATATAGTAGAGTTTGTTTTTTTTCTTTTATATCTGTTGCTAAGTTTTTTTCCATTTCTTCAGAAAATACACCTAATATATCATCTTGGATTTGAAAAGCTATTCCTATTTTTTTTCCAAATTCTGTTATTTCTTCTATTTTTCTCTGATCTGATCCTGCAAGTAATAATCCTAATGACAATGGTCCAACAATTGTATAAAGAGCTGTCTTTAATAAATATACATTATAGATATTATTCTCTAAATCTTCTATTAGAATAGAATCTTTTTTGCTTTCATATGGAAGGGTTATCTCTAATATTTCTCCTTTAATAGTATCTAAAACTATTTGATTAAAATAACTTAGTATTTTTCCTAAATTCATATCCTTTTGATATGAATCTGAAATAATCTTATTAGCTAAATATAATCCATAGTCTCCAATACATAGTGCAATAGAATTTGATATGTGATCTAAATTTTTGATTGTATTTAATGTTGAATATTTAACTTTATTCTGATAAGTAATGGTATATTTTCCTCTTCTTATATCATCTTTATCAATAATGTCATCATGTACTAATATAGCAGTTTGAAAAACCTCATATGCAAGGGCTAAATCAAGAGCATAATCATTTTCATCATGAAGTAAGTTATATCCTAGAAGTACTAATAATCCTCTTATGTTCTTACCATTTGAATTTAAGTCGGTAAAATAATTAAGATTATCTTTTAATATTTGATTATCTTCTTCTAAAATTTTATTATTGAATTGTTTAATTATATAATCTATTTTCTGTTTTTCTTTTTGATAATAATTAGTAAAATTATCTATATTATTTTTCATATATTATTTTCCTCTTTCTTAAAAAAAGTGTCTAATAATAATAGGCCAACACCTACTGTTATACCAATATCAGCTAGATTGAAGATTGGAAAACTATAATTAAATATAGAAAATGCCAAATAGTCAATTACACTTCTATGAATTATTCTATCTAATAAATTTCCATATATTCCTCCTAATAATAGTCCAAATGAAAATTTAGATAATTTTGTAATATTCTTTTCTTTTAAAATGTAGTAATTAAGAAAAAAAACTGACAGAAAACTAATTAGTAAAATTATACTAGAGGCGTCCTGTAGTATAGAAAAGGCTGCTCCAGTATTTTTTACATAGTATAATGAAAAAAAATTAGAAATTACTTTTATTTCTTGATATAACTCCATATTTGTTTGAATTAATAATTTTATTATTTGATCTAAAATGAAAAGAAAAAAAGATATATAATAAATTATTTTTTTATTTTTCATTTTCTTCTCCTATTAAATACATTATTTTTTCTATTATAATTTGGTATTGATCGAGTCTCTTTTCAATATGGCCTCTTATTTTTACTAAGTCATTTTTTTGAATATTTGGAAATTTATTAAATGTTTTTGGGAACATGGTAAATTCCATTGTCTTGGTCTCATCACTTCCAGATATAAAGGCCATTTTTTCTCCTTTTTTAGTATCAATTATTTTTATTTTTTCAATAAGTATTAATACATCTACTGTTTGATTATAATAATTTTCTATTTGATTTAGTTTTATACAATTAGGATTATCTTTTTGATACATTACTGTTGGATGAGATGTGAAATAAAATCCAAATAATTCTTTTTCTTTCTCTAATAAATAAGATGCATCATATTCTTTTAAATATTCAATGTCTGGTTTCATTACTAGTGATGGATCAATGTCTTTTGTAAGTTCTGCATAATTAAATAAACTGTCTAAATTATATATTAGGGTTGCTCGATTAAAGTGAAATTCTTGAAAAACATTTGCTAGAATTAAATTTTCTAATGTCTTTTTTCCAACTCCTGCGATGTATAATCTACTAAAGCAATCATATATATCTTGAAATGGAGTATCTTTCCTTGCTACATTTATTTGATTTGATACTACTATTCCTATTCCTTTAATATTAGAAATAGGATATATTATTTTTCCATCTTTTAATGTGTATTTTGTATCACTATTGTTAATTGTTGGTTTTTCAATTGTTATTTTTTCTGATTTTGCTTCTAATATATATTCATTAGTTTTCGTTTCACTTCCTATTACATTTGATAATAGATTTGTGAAAAATATATCTTTGTAATGTGTTTTTAAATATGCCATTTTAAAAGCAACTACAGAATATACTACAGAATGAGATTTGTTAAAGCCATATCCTGCAAAATTTAAAATTAAATGAAATATATTTCTTGCTTGTTCCATTGAATGATTTCTTTGCATACTTTTTTTGATAAACTTTTCTTCTTCATTTTTTAATAATTCTACTTTTTTCTTGCTCATCGCTCTTCTTAGTATGTCTGCTTCACCTAAAGTGTATCCTGCATAAAGCGCGGCAACTTGCATGATTTGTTCTTGATAAATTAAAAAGCCATATGTATTTTTTGTTATTTCTTCTAAAGAAGAATCTAGATAAGTTATTTTTTCTTCATTATGTTTTCTTTTTATATATGAGTCTATATTTAAGGCTGCTCCAGGTCGAAAGAGAGCTATTGCTGCTATGATATCTTCAAATGTATTTGGCTTAAGTTTTCTTAAAAAGTTTCTCATTCCAGAAGATTCAAATTGAAAAATTCCACAAGTTGAAGCTGTTTCAAAACATTTCATTGTTTCTATATCATCTAAAGGTATTTTATTAAAATCTATTTCTTTATGATAAACTTTTTCTATATCATTTATTATATTAGATATTAAGCTTAAGTTTTTAATTACTAAAAAGTCCATTTTTAAAAGTCCTAATTCTTCTAAATATTCCATAGAATAACTTGTTAGGTACATGTCATCTGTTTTTACTAGAGGAATAACTTCGTCCAAATCAATTCTACTCATTACAATTCCTGCAGCATGAGAAGATGTATGTCTTGGAAACCCTTCTATTTTTTTGGCTATTTTAAACATGTTGCTAAGTGTTGTATCACTTTCTATTCTTATACGAAAAGTTTCGTTGTTTCTAAAAATATCTTCAAGCTTGTCTTTTGTCATATTGGGGATAAATTTACATAAAGAGTCAACTTTATATAGTGGAATATTTAAGACTCTTGAAGTATCTCTTATTACTTGTTTTGCTGATAAAGTACCAAAAGTAATTATTCCGCCTACTCTTTTATCACCATATTTTTCTTTTACATAATTTACTACTTGACTTCTCTTATCATCAGGAAAATCAGTATCTATATCAGGCATTGTTTTTCTTTCAGGGTTTAGAAATCTTTCAAACAATAAATCGTATTTCAATGGGTCTATTTCTGTTATTCCTAAGGAATAAGCTACCAAGCTCCCAGCTGCACTTCCTCTACCTGGTCCAACTAATATTTTATTTTTTTTAGCGTATTTTATATAATCATATACTATTAAAAAGTAATTAGAAAATCCCATTTTTGTGATGATATTCAGTTCTTTAATTAATCTTTCTTTATAATTATCTGGTATTTCTTTTTGTAATCGTTTTTTTAATCCTGCTCTTGATAAATCAAATAAATATTTATCAGGATTATCACATTCATATATGGGTAATAAATTATCATATTTTGGAAAAATAATATTACAACTATCAGCGATTACTTTGGTATTGTTAAGACCTTTTTCATCACTTAAAAAGGAAATACTATCAATCTCTAATTCATGAAAAGATGTTTGATAGTCTATTTTATCTAAAATAGTTTTACCATCTCGTATTCTATATAAATAAGATAGATATTCTTCCTCTTCTTTTTTGTAGTAAAGACTTTCTCGAAAGAATACACAATTATTTGTAATTATTAGAGATTCTTTTTCTTCTTGATTGTTTTGAAAACCAAGATAAATATCTATATAAATTGATCCCATTTCTTGATAAATATTTCTATGTTCAAAAGGTATGACTGCTATTAAATCTTTTCGATAAGTTATTAAATCTTCTTTTATTATTTTTCTTTCACTTTGTATAGTTGATAATTTTATTAATGAACGATATCCTATGTAATTTTTAGCAAATAAAACAATTATGTTATTATCTATTTTTATTTCTAATCCTATAATTGGTTTTATATTTACTTTTTCACATTTTTTTATAAATTCCATTGTTCCAAACATATTATTATCAGTAATTGCAATAGAATTCAAATGGTTATTTGTTGCATATTTTATTATATCGTCTATTTTTAAAAGACTAGATAATAGTGAATAATTACTTTTGTTATATAATGGAATATACATAGAATATACCTCCTCATAAGTATTGTATCATATATTTTTCTTTTATGGAGATATTGTTTATTTTTGGTATTTTCATTGACTTTACTTATATTTTATGATAAAGTTAGTAAGCAAGTGAGAAACGCAAAAGGAGGGATAATATGGCAAAAAATGTATCTACTAGAAAAGGTAATGTTAAAAATAAACGTTCTCATTCTTTAAGAGCAACTTTAACTAGACAAAACTTAAATTTACAAGTTGTTCGTGATGAAAATGGAAACAAAGTTAGACGTTCTGTAAAAGAAATTAGAACAAGTAGAAAGATGGAAAAAGCTGCTTAATTAATAAGCAGCTTTTATTTTTGTTCACATGTAAATCCTTTTGAGGTCATGTCACTTTGAATTGTTAAAAATGCAGTATCTTTTTGATAATCAATACTTGTAGATATATGATTTTTTTGCATTTCTGGAAATGTAGTCATATCAATTTTTTCTAAGTCTGCAGAAACAACTGCAGTTAATACAGTTTGGGTTTCATTCGGAGTTACTGATATTGCATAGCCATTAACTGGGTTCATAAAGTCTCTATAACCAACTATATATTGTTGTATAGTCTGTATGCCTTCTTGATTTCCTTCAGTAGCTGATAAAACATATTTCTTTGTAAAACTAATTAATTTATAATTATTAAATGTATAATCAATTGTAAACGTTATATTGGTTCCATCAGAATTATTTAATTGAATTTTTTGACATTCTAATATTACTGGGGCAACTGTTTGTTTTTCCTTACTTATTTCTCTCTTTTCAACTTTTGGTTCTACACTTTTCTTCATTGTTTTGGCTATTTGTAGTGTTGAGCCTAGTGTTAGAAAAATAGCTCCTATTATCGCAATTATCATTGCTGGCTTTTTACTTATTGATTTTTCAAATTTAACTGTTTCTTCAACGTCTTTTAAATTTAAAACTTGGGTTTTTTGAAGTTCTTCTATTTCTTCTTTCGTTTTATTTTGTTTTTTCATGATACTTCGGATCATTACAGCCACCTCTATCCTAATAACATTATAACAAAATCCCTTTAATTATCAACTACTTTTTTTATTATTCTTTAGAAAATAAGAAAAAATGATTAAAATATCGTTTTTATTTCTAATTATTTAGAATATCTTCAACTTTTTTAACTTTTTTTCTCAACTAATCTAACAAATTGATAATAACCATTTATTTTATTAAATTCCACTTCATAAACTGGTAATAAGTCAAGATATTTTTCTTTAACAGTTTGTTTAAATACTTCATAGTTATTGGTTTCAATAGGCTGATTAGCCTTTTGAGTTTTTAAAATCAATTTATTATCTCTACTAATAGGAATATCATTATAATAATAAACTTCAATATATAATTTATTTTCAGTCTCTGTAGTCGATTTTATTTTATTAATAATAACATTTGAGCCACAAGTTCCTCCACATCCACCACATGTTAATGATATAATCATATCTTTATTAGGATTATAATCATAAAAAAATAAAAACATATCTGAAGATGTACTGTTAAAGCTTTCTTTAGGTAAATCTGTTCCATACATTTTTTTATAAACAACATTTACGTCGTTATAAGAAACAGCTGAAGTATTGTTAAAGCAATACCCATTTATTCCTTTGTATCCTTTCATATTATTATCATAATCAGATTCAGAATAAAATTCCGAACAAGACATTTCTTTTGCTTTATCTTTAACTTTACTAATAGCAATAAATATTTTAAATTTATCAGAATAAAAATCACTATAAATATTTTTTTTACAACCAAACTTTATATAAAAACCAAATTCCTCTAAAATTTGCTTAGCCTTTACTACTTTAGGATCACTTACATCATCATCATTAGCATCATCAGCAACAGTAGCACTTTCTGTGATTGATTTATTATCATTTTTAATGCTATTTTTTTCATCATTTGAAGTGTTATCTTTTTTGTTTTCTTTTTCACTATCAAAGGCACTTATACTAGTATCATTCTTCGGAAAATCTTTATTATAATTTGGACTATTAATTTCTTCATTATGAATACCTCCTATATAATATCCTCCAAAGAAAAATGTACCAAGTAATAAAACAACTAATATCGTAACAAATAGACTATTATGTTTTCGTGTTTTTTGTTGAACCATATTGTTTTCTGTTTTACTTTTTATTTCTTGGTTTAATTCTTGTTTTTTTTGCATTTCATTCAAATCAATATTTAATCCTTCTACTTTATCCTTATCCATTTTTATCATACTCCTATAATAAATAATACATTATTAAATAAAAATAATAAATAAGTTTTTTTATAAAAGTGTAAAATAATAATCTTAATTTTTTTATTAGTCTTTAGAAAAAAGAAAAAAAACGATTAAAATATCGTTTTAATTTCTAATTATTTAGAAGAATGATGAGACATTTCTTCTACTGGTTCAATTGAAATATTGTCTTTTATTGCTGGAATTGAATTTTGTAAAGTCCAATTAATTGCTGGATAAACTAGCTTCTTTAATTCATCAGACATTCCATCATAAGCACTAACCATTTCAGAATAAATTTCATTAAAATTATCATGTTCAAAATTAGGTTGTGGATTATCTACTCTTAACATGTCTCCACCCATTCCATATTTTCTAGTATTATAGATAAAAAATGGTACACTTAATGCTTTGCATACAGCTAAATGTTGATTTTGGCTAAGCATTTGTGTTGCAGGCTCATTATTTATTACAGCATTATATATTGGAATACATTCTGGAACTTCTGTTAAAAAATCAAAAATTGATGCTTTTCTAAGGTCTACCATTCTTTTTATTTCTTTATATAATGATTCATCTGCTAGTCCCATTGTAGATAAGTCATTTCTTTGTAAAGCTAAATCTGTAATTTCATACATATTAGCATTCCCTATTTGTGGATTTCCTTCAATCCAGTTATTTGCTCCATAAATTCTACTTAATAATTCTAAAGCTTTAATTCTTTCATTATTCATTTATATTTCCTCCCATATATATTTATATTATATCACGTATAATGTTAAGCATAAAGATTTTAGTTTTTAATCTTTATATTTTTTGTTATTATAACATACATCGGTAAAGACGGATTATAACAGGAACCAAAGAGTTCGATTTTATGAATGTCT
>Ga0247611_10000387_pt1 | contig 90533 bp, 71 predicted proteins | sample 177DNAGHGhighgp2_FD_192422 | JGI IMG/M metagenome (GOLD analysis project Ga0247611, IMG submission 192422) | Sheep rumen microbial communities from Palmerston North, Manawatu-Wanganui, New Zealand - 1770 DNA GHGhigh gp2 | ecosystem: Host-associated > Mammals > Digestive system > Stomach > Rumen...
CCCCGTGGCCCCCGCCGCCTCCGTGGCTCCCGCCGCCTCCGTGGCCCCCGCCGCTTCTGTGGCCCCCGCCGCTTCTGTCGACCCGGTGGCCCGCACCGAATCCATGGTCTCCAAACTCTGTCTCAGCGACCGTCAGGCCCGCAAAGTCCTGCGTCTCAATATGCGCTATTCCGATGTGCTGGGCGAAGAGATAAAGATTGGCAAACCTATCCACGGCGGCCCCGAAGGCCCGTATTACGACACTCCCGGCCGTCCGCATCCCAGCGGTCAGAATGGCGTTCCCGGCTCCTGGAGCAGGAATCCTAACGGCGCTCCTGATGGTGCTGCTATGGGAGTTTCTTCAGCCGAAGTTGCCCCCGCGGATGGTGCAGCCGTTGCCGGTGGTTCCGCTCCCGCAAATTCCAAGGAGGTCGAGAAGCTTCTGAAGCGCCGCGCCAAATACGAGAAGAAGCTAGCCCGTATCCTCACCCCCGAGCAGTTCAAAGACTGGTCGGAAGGGCAGAAGCCGTTTACCGGTCGCTAGGCCAATACTCCGATTCCCGGCCCACGGTCCACATTATGATTCTTCCAGCAATCACCAGTCCGGAGGCGATGTGCGATGCCATCCGGTCCGCCGGCATAATACCCTTTTTCCGCGGGCCTGTTCCTGGTTTTTCCATCGAGGAACTCACCCCTCCGGAACATTGGTTTGCCTCGTCAGACGAGCTCGGTCCCTGGGACTGGAAGATCGCCGCGGTTCAAAGCGGCGACATCGCTTACGGCAAGTTTCTTTGCGGCGGTAAGGCGGCCTTCGCCACTGTGGAATGGTACGCTCATCTGCGTAACTGGCGCCTCTCCCTTCCTGAATTTGAGCCCGACGCCGGCGGTCACTGCGTGTTGGAGCTGGCCGCGAAGCAGGGGAGTGTGGGCAGCGCTGATATTCGCCATCTGCTTGGCTTGAAAAAGGCCGCGGCCGACGGCGTCTCCTCCCGCCTGATGCATCAGTGCCGCCTTCTGATCGGCGACATCGAACGCGTCTACCGCGGCCCCTCGCTGAAATACTCCGGCTGGCAGCATTGCAGCTTCTGCACCCCCGAAGCGCTCTTTTCGGCGGATGTTGCGCCCAGTGCCGCGGCTGTCGACTCCTCCACCGTCGGGGAGCACCTCCCCGACTCGCCCTCCCCGGCTTCACTCTTCTTCGGCGCCGGGGAGCAGCTCCCCGACTCTCCCGCACCTTCTCAGGCTCCGCTGCTCTTCGGCGGCTTCTCTCCCTTCAGTGTGGAAGATCCGCTGGACGTCGGCTGCTCCCCGCAAGAATCCCTCGCGGCTCTCCTGGATCATCTCCGCGAACTCCTTCCTTCAGCATCCGATGCCGCACTTATGCGACTTCTTCGTTAAGAGCTGCTGAGAGTATTTTTGCCACATCCTTTAGCGTTTAGTGTCGGAGACGTCCCGTTTTTTGGGACGTCTCCGACGTTTTTGGGCCCTTTTTGACCGAGACGTCCCATTTTTCGGGACGTCTCCTACACTTTGCTTTAAAGATACTTGAAGAAAGGCACCGCCGGCTGGCGAAAAGGTAAGCCAGCAGGCTAGCGGTACCCGGCGGCAGCTGCGGGAGGTTGTAAGGGAGGACCCTCCTCGCCGCCGCCGACCGCCTGCTCGTCATTTTGCACCTGGCGGCCTACAGCAGGACAGGTGAAGGGAATCCCTATTCCTATCCTGGCGCGTAAACTGCTGGTTATTTGCGAGTTATGCAAAATACTACTCCCTCAATTCGGGGGTAGTATTTTGCATAAATAATTGAGCTATAGCGACTTAAGCGCCAAGCGCTTTCGCCATCAGAATTACTCTGCCTTCTTAGCAGCGGGCTTCTTGGCGGCCGGCTTCTTTTCAGCGGCCGGCTTAGCTTCAGCCTTGGGAGCGGCCTTCTTGGCGGGAGCCTTCTTAGCAGCAGGCTTGTCGGCCTTTTCCTCTGCGGGCTTTTCAGCCTTCGGAGCAGCCTTCTTTGCAGGAGCCTTCTTCTCGGCAGCGGGCTTTTCAGCAGCAGCCTTCGGAGCAGCCTTCTTTGCAGGAGCCTTCTTCTCGGCGGCGGGCTTTTCAGCAGCAGCCTTCGGGGCCTCGGCCTTCTTGGCGGCGGGCTTCTTAGCGGCAGCGGGCTTCTCGGCCTTTTCAGCGGCCTTCGGAGCCTCAGCCTTGGGTTCAGCCTTCTTTGCAGGAGCCTTCTTGGCTGCGGGCTTTTCGGCCTTCGGGGCCTTGAGCTCGACCTCGCCACCGGCTACCACGGCGCTGAGCTTGCTGTAGAGGGCGTCGGTGCGCTCCAGGATTTCTTTGCGGAGGGCGTTGTAGTAAGCCTTCTTGTTGCCTTCAACCTTACGGGCGGCCGCCTTGTCGCGGAGCTCATTGTAGAGGTCGATGGCTTCTTCCATGAGGGAAGAGGCGGCTTCGTCGCTCACTTTGGGATTCACTGCTACGCAGGTAGCGCAATCTTCGACAAATGCGCTGAGCACGTAGTCGATGTCCTTCTTAATGTTACGGAGATTCATAGTATTTTGGTGTTTGTTTGTTTTTCAGTGTTATTCAGCCATTTAGGCGCCGCAAAAATAGTAAAAAAACTTCATTCTACGAAGTAAAGGGCCGAATTTTTCACAAATTCTTTTTTGGAGCGATTCCCAATTACTCGGCGAATCCCCAGGCGCTTCCCCAAAAGAATCCCTGCCTAACATTCGTCCCCGCATAGAACAATCGTTTGGACATATAGATTTTTTTGCTAGTTTTGCTGGAAAGCAAAGCGATATGAAACGTATTATCAATATTTTAGTCCTGCTTGCCGTATGTATGCAGGCTATGGCTCAAACCCCGGATAGCAGGGCATCTATTTACGTCAAACTAGGAACTGCTTCGCGTCTGGGGAAAGCTACGGGTAATAGCGAAGTTGAGCGGCAGCATGCACAGAAATTGTCAAAGGGTCTTTCCGCACAGTTCGAACTGGTGCTGAACAGTCCTTCAATTATCACTGCAGGATTTATTGTAAACGATTTTCATGCAACCGCCAAAGACAGGGTCGTCGTTACTTACTCAAACGGCAGCCAGGCAACGGGCGACATGATCGACATAGCGGATATCTGGACATTCGCCCCTGCAACCTATCTCCGAGGAACTACTTTGGGCAACCGTTTGGGGCTCTTCCTGGGTGTAGGTATGGGGGTGATGGGATTGCGCGACAAGGGCACCCTCATAGACTATTCCGTGATAAAGAGCGGATGGAGCATGGCCGGTGTGACCGAAGTCGGCATGGATTATAAACTCACGCCCGCCCTTTCCCTTGGCCTCGCATCAAATCTTATAGTCGGTAATCTCACCTCCTACAAGACTAAAGAGCTTTCCACGGGAAACATCCAGAAAACGTCAAACGTAAGCGAGTCAATCAGTCACATAGACCTCTTGCTCTCGCTTTCCTACGCTTTCTGACGCGCTTTCTATTTCTCGAAATACAGAGTTGAATTTCTGATCAGGTTTTTGCTGGGCAGAACCCCTATCATGCGCCGTATCCCCAAAATATTCCTTCCATAGTAGTCTGGCTCCCCGGCAATCAAAGAATTCTCGCGCACGATCTGGGAGGAGTGGATGATGCGTCCGGGGCCCGTGCAGAGGGCCACGTGGGCGACCCTTTTCTCGCCAAAGAAGACGAGATCGCCGGCCTGCATGTCTTCAAAGTCCACCGGCGTGCCGAGCTTGATCTGCTGCGACGCGTCCCTTGGCAGCTGTATGCCGGCCATGAAATAGCAGAAGCCGGTAAGGCCGCTGCAGTCGAACAGTCCGGCACTCATTCCGCCCCACATGTAAGGCGACCCGAGGAATTTCCGGGCGACGCCAACGAGCCGCTCTTCGATCTCGGCGGTAGCAAGACCGGAACCGGCAGAGCCCGTTTGGCAGGCCTTTGCAGCAAGTGCGCCGGCGTCGTCCATCCATTCGGCGAAGCCGACAACGTCGGCCGACGGAACCCAGCCGCTGCGGCCGTCCCAAAGCTGAACCGCCGCCCATTCGGAGGAAACGCTGCCAGCCGAAGCCTTCACCCCGGCCTTCGCGCCCGCCGCGCTCTCGCCCTTCGCGCCCGCCGCCGTCTTCCCAGCCCTCACAATGTCGCTCATCTTCAGGTCGCTGAGTCTCGCCGCATCAAAAGCCGGCTCGGCATATACGAAACTGTGCTCGCGGATGCAGATGTAGCGCGCGCTGCTGCGGTAGTCGGCAGGGTAGGGGGCCAGCGTGAGTTCGTTCACCCATCCTTCGTACGGCTCCGGAGTGCGTATCTTCACCCAATAGCCAGTACGGTCAAGCACCTGGACCGGTGTGCCCATGCGGCTCTGGGATACATTTTCAGAAGTGTATGAGGCCTCGCCCCGCATGAAGACGGAGCTGGTGTTCACCACAGCCCATTCGCCCTCCGGCAGAGCCTGTGCCCTTGCGCATCCGCCCGTCGACCAGGCGAGCAGCGCCAGCAGTATCAGAATCGTCTTTTTCATCTCCTACAAATATAACAAAATCCAGGGACCTGTTATGAAAAGGGCCGAAAACTGTCCAGGTTCCCCTTGAAATCCTGGGACCTGGCAAGAAAATGGCGGAAATCTGTCCAGATCCCCCTCCAAATCCCGGGACCTGGCAAGAAAATGGCGGAAATCTGTCCAGGTCCCCCTCCAAATCCCGGGACCTGGCAAGAAAAAGGCGGAAAACTGTCCAGGTCCCCCCGCAGGAGTATGAATCTGGAAAACCGGATGGGAATTTAGGGAGGTTACGCGGAAAAGCGGTGCGAAGGGCATCGCATCCGGAGGGCACCGCAGCCGGGCGGAGCAGGCCCGGCTGCTGGCGGTACCCGGCGGCGTCTGCGGCTGGTTGTTGGGGGCACCATCCTCGCCGCCGCCGATCGCCTGCCCGGTGGCGGGACCTGGACTTCCGGACTGTCATTGTTATTGGAATAGTCGGAAGCATTTTTGGCGTTTTTTGATGCACCCCCCAGGAAAAAAGCAGGGGGGTGCGGCAAAAAAGGTCTTTTTTGCTTCCGCTCTCTTCTTTTGAGAGAGTCCGATGAACTTGAAAGCCCCATGGATCTCACCGAAAACATACTTCCGCTAAAATTAGTATATTTGCAATCTATGACATCACGCACACACGCAATACGCGCCCTATCCGCTCTCGCAGGAACCACCGCCAAGGCCTTCGCCGGAACCCGGGCAAAGGCATTCGCGAAAGCTCCGGCAATAGCCATGGCCCTTGCCGCAATCCTGACGTTGGCTTCCTGCGACATCGCAGGCAACCTCGTCCACGACGACAACGTGGTGGCAAGGGCCGCCGGCGAAAAGCTCTACCGCACCACGCTGGAATCCTACATTCCCGACGGCACGGCTCCGGCCGACTCCGCGCGCATGGCGCAGCAGTACATCCAGAGCTGGGCGTCCGAAGCCATCCTCCTGAAAAAGGCTCAGAAAGAGCTCGGCAAGGAGGGGCGCGACGTCTCCCGGGAAATGGAAGACTACCGCCGCAGCCTTCTGCGCTACCGCTACGAACAGCAGTATATCAACGACCGTCTGGACACCCTCATCACCGAAGCCCAGATCAAGGACTACTACGAGGCTCACAGCGAAACCTTCACTCTGGCCCGTCCCATCATGAAGGTGCGCTTCATTTCCTTCTTCAAGGATTCCCCGTACAGGGCCGAGATTATCGACCTCTTGCCGGCTACCGGTGGCGGCGGCGAGCGCGACCTCGACTCCCTGGCGCTGCTTTCAGCTGTTCGTTATATCGACAATTCCGACGTGTGGACCGACGCCGCCGTGCTCTCCCGCGAGTTCGGCACCGACTGGGAAACCATGATCTCCCAGCTCAGGAGCAACTACATCATCATGGAGGGCGAAGACGTCCGCGCGGCGTACGTGTTCCAGATCATTTCCAAGGGCAAGGCCCCGCTGGAATTCTGCGCCCCCACCATACGCGACAACATCCTGAGTGCAAGAAAACGCGGCCTTCTCGAAAAACTGGAACAGGACTTGCTTACAGAAGCCCAGGACAAAAAGGATTTTGTAATCTACGGAGATGAATAGAAAACAGATAATCGGCACCGTACTGCTGTGCGCCGCTATCCTCATAGCCAGCGCACCAGCCGCGAAGGCCCAGAAATACAACGGCATAATCGACAAAACCGTCGCGATCGTAGGAGGCGAGTTCATCTCGCTGAGCGAACTCGAGCAGGAGGTGCAGATGATGCGCGCCCAGGGCATGGGATCGGACCGCAATACCCGCTGCAACATCCTCGAGAGCATGCTGCAGGCCAAGCTCTTCCTCATGCAGGCCCGCATCGACTCCCTTAAGGTGAACAACGAAATGGTGCAGGCCGAGCTCTCCCAGAGGATGGACCAGATGCGCACCGCCCTCGGAGGCGACGAGCAGGCCGAACAATACTTCGGCAAGCCCCTTTTCAAACTCCGTCAGGAGTGGCAGGCTCAGCTCGAGGAGAACTCCCTCATCCAGCAGGAGCAGCAGAACATCGCCAAGAACATCCCCCAGCTCACCCCGTACGACGTGCGTCAGTATCTCGACACCGCCGATGTGGAGGGCCTTCCCGTCATCCCCATCAAATACCAGATGAGCCAGATCTGCATCTATCCGGACCGTGAAGCTGCGGCGATGGCATGCAAGGAGCGTCTGCTCGCAATCCGGCAGCGTATCATGGGAGGGGAGAAGTTCACCACGCTGGCGCGTCTTTATTCGGAAGACACCGGCTCTGCCCGAAAGGGCGGCGAGCTCGGCATGGCCTCGAAGAGCATCTTCTGGCCGCAGTTCTCCGATGCCGCAATGTCCCTCAAGCCCGGCAGCATCTCCCAGATAGTCGAGACCCCCGACGGCTTCCACATCATCCAGGTGATCGAGAAGAAGGGCGACATGTTCAACGCCCGCCACATCCTGCTCAAGCCGAAGTACACTTCGGAAGACAGGGAGCAAGCTTTCAAGAAACTCGACAGCCTCCGTACTGCCATCGACAGCAATAAGATCAGCTTCACCATGGCGGCCCGCTTCTATTCGCAGGACCCGGCCACCCGCACCAACGGCGGCCAGATGGCGGATCCGATGACCGGCAGCGCCTACTTCGAGATCGACCAGATCAAGCCGGAAGACTACGCCGCCGTGCGCGACCTTAAGCCCGGGGAGATCTCCGCTCCGTTCGAGTCGCGCGACAACGAAGGGCGCGACGGCAACCTGGTGTACAAGATCGTCAAGCTCGACCGTATCATCCCCTCGCATCCCGCCACCTTCGAAAACGACTACACTGAGCTCCTGGGCCTCATCGAGAACCAGAAGCACATGGAGGCGGTGGACGCTTTCATCGACCAAAAGATTCAGGAAACCTATATTGTGATAGACCCGCTTTTCGGCGATTGTGACTTCTCCCGCGCAGGATGGGCTTCAAAGGTAAGACGATAACCGTCGCGCTGCTGCTTGCGTGCGCGCTGCCGCTCGCTGCCCAGAACGGGGAGCAGAGGGACAGCCTGGTGCGTCTCATCAAGGCCAAGACCCTGGAACTCATCGAGAAAGGCGGCCGGGCGTACCGCAAGAGCGTGGACGCCACCTTCCTGCACAACGGCACCTACCTCATCTGCGACTCCGCCCTGTGGAACGTGGACGACAGGGTGATCAACGCCGAAGGCAACGTGAAGGTCATCCAGGAGGGCACCATCCTCACGTCCGACAAGATGGACTACCTCATCGACAAGGACCTGGTGCAGTGCCGCGGGGGAGTGGTGCAGCTCGAAGACGACAAGCACAACACCCTCCGCACGCATTTCCTGGACTACAACACCCGTGACTCGGTGGCCTACTTCAGCCACGGCGCCTCCATGCGCGATTCTGAAGGTCAGATCATCGAGAGCGACGACGGCTCCTACGACGCCAAAGCGCAGGTCTTCACCTTCAAGGGGGCCGTGAACATGTACACCGACAGCATCTTCGTGCGTACCTCGCTGCTCGATTACGAATCTGCGCTCAACCGTGCCAACTTCCTTGAACCCATAGACTTCTGGAAAGACGGCAACATGCTCTCGGCCCGCAGCGGCTGGTACCTGAGGCCGGCGGAAACCTTCTTCTTCACCGGCAGCGTGCATGCCACCTCGGAGGAGCAGGAGGCCTGGTGTGACTCACTGTTCTACTATCGCGTGCCGAACGACCTTCTGATGCTCGGCGCCGCCCAGATTCAGGACACCACACGCGACGTGGCGGCCCTGGCGAACCGCATCTACTATTGCGACAGCCTCTCCATGGTGAAGATGAGCGACAATGCCGCAGTAGCCCTTTTGACGAAGGAAGACGTGGCCCTCACCGACTCGCTCGGCCGTCGTACCGGAGAGTTCCGGGAGCGCCGCGACACCCTCTACATGGGAGCCGACACCCTGATTTACAGGACGATACCGTTCTGCCTCATAGATCCGGCCGACACCGCCGCAGCCCGTACCCGCAAGGCTGACATGCTCACCGATCCGGTGCTGGAGTACCGTCAACAGGCGGCGAAAGCGGCCGCAGAGGCCGCTGCCAAGGCCGCCCAGGAGGCGGCCGAGAGGGAAGGGCGTCCCGGGGCGTCCGCGGCCGGTGGCCCCGGCCCCGGTGCTCCCGCTGATGCCCCGGCTGAAGCCCCCGCTGAAGCCTCCGCTGCCGCCGGAGCTCCCGTCCTCCCCACTGAGGCCCCTGCCGCCGGAGCCCCGGCCGCGGCGCCTGATGCCGCAGTGCCCGGCGGGCCGCAAAGTCCTGCCGGTCCGGACGGTCCTGCCCAGCCCGCCGAGGAGGCCCCCGTGGCCCCCGCCGCCACTGAGGCCCCCGCTGCCGCTGAGGCCCCCGCCGACTCCCTCGCAGCCCCCGCCGACTCCCTCGTCGCCCCGGCCGACTCCCTCGCGGCCGTTTCGGACTCCATGGCGGAGGGGGGTGGTGTCAAAAATGGCCAAAATCGCGTCACCCCCCACGCTTTTGGGGAGGGGGGTGCGTCAAAATCTGCCGAAAATGCGACCGACCCCACTGAAATCCCCGACTTAATTCCGGGCTCCTACGCTCCCGATGCCCCCGTCACCCCCACGGAATCCCCGAACGCCCCCGCGGACTCCCTGCTGGCCCCTGCGGACACCCTCCAAGCCCCCGCGGACACCATCCCGGCGCCGCTGGATTCGACCAAGATCGGCTTCCTCGACGCCAAGGGGGCGGTCCGCATCTACCGTCACGACATCCAGATCCGCTGCGACTCGCTGCGCTATAACGACCTCGATTCCATCGCCCGGCTCTACATCGATCCGATAGTCTGGAACGACGGCAACCGTCAGTATTCCGCCGACAGCCTCTTCGCGATGGTGGTGGGCAATTCCGTGGACCGCGTGGCGCTGGAGAACAACGCCTTTGTGATCACCCAGGAATCCCAAACCCTCTTCGACCAGATCAAGGCCACCGAAATCATGGCCTACTTCGACAGCACAGCGGCACTCAGCCGTTTCGACGGCCTGGGAGGCGCCAATGCCATATTCTTCATCAAGGAAAAGGAGCGTATCGGAACGGTTAACAAGGTGGAAACCAAGATGATGTCGGCCCTGTTCAAGGACGGCGACATCGACCGGATATTCTATTTCGACTCACCCAAGAACGACGTCTATCCGCTGGCCCAGCTGAAGAGCGTGGACCGCGAACTCAAGGGCTTCAACTGGAAGCCCGAGCTCCGTCCGCGAGGCCGTAAAGATATCACTTCCCTTGAGGTGCGTCCTTCCGAAAGAAGTGCGTACGCGCGCCATCCCAAGGCCACTTTCAAACATACCGACATCTACTTCCCGGGCTACATGAAGAGCGTCTACAAGGCTCTGGAAGACGCCAAAGCCCGCAAGGACGCGGCCGAGAAGATGAAGGCCGACGGCCCCGCCGGTCCGGAGGATTCGGAGGTCCTGCCTGCCGGCGCGGATTCGCTGCTGGCTCTTCGGGACAGCCTGGCCACCCGGGACTCCCTCTTCGGCACCGACTCTCTCCGCGCCGGCCTCGATTCCCTCGCCGCCGTCGACTCGCTTGCTCGAGCCGACAGCCTTGCCCGCGCTGATTCCCTCGCCGCAAGGCCCCTCACCAAGGCCGAAATCCGCGCTCAGAAGCGTGCTGAGGCCGAGCGTAAACGCGCCGAACGCATAGCTGCCCGCGAGGCCCGCTGGGACGCCCTCGACGCCCGCGATGCCGAGAAAGCCGCCGCCAAGGCCGCCAGGAAGGAGGCTCGCGAAAAGGTCAAACTCGAAAAGGCGGCCGCACGCCAGCAGAAGCAGGATATCGCCGACGAGGCCAAACTCCAGAAATACATCGAACAGTATCGCAAACGCAAGGCCCGTGAAGACGCCCGCGCTGCCGTCAAGGCCGAAAAGGCCGCCGCCCGCCAGCAGAAGGCTGCCGCTAAAGCCGCCGCCAAAGCCGCCAACGCCCCCGTCGACCCGATGAATCCCGCCGACTCTGCCGCCTGGACCCCCATCGCCCCGGGCGACTCCGTGCGCACCATCACCATCGACGGCATCGAATATACCGACAAACCAATCATCGACAATGGAACAGATACTCGACAGATTTCTCCGCTACATAGCGGTGGACACCCAGAGCAACGAGGAGTCAGAGAGTCAGCCCTCGACCCCGAAGCAGTTAAACCTTCTGAAGCTCCTGTGCAAGGAACTGAATGACCTCGGAGTCGAGGCCACACTCGACGGATACGGCTATGTGATGGGTCGCATCCCGGGCAATCTCCCGGCCGGCGCACCCGAAGTTCCCGCAATCGGCTTCATCGCCCATGTGGACACCGCTCCCGATGCCTCCGGAGAAAACGTCAAGGCCCAGATAATCAAGAACTACGACGGCTCCGACATCCCCCTGAAAGGCGTCCCCGGCCTCAGCCTCAAGACTTCCGAATTCCCCGAACTGCTGGCTCATAAGGGCGAGACCATCATCACTACCGATGGTACTACTCTGCTCGGGGCCGACGACAAGGCCGGCGTGGCGGAAATCATGAACGCAGTGCAGTATATTGTGAATCATCCCGAGTTCAAGCACGGCCCCGTGCGCATCGGTTTCACTCCCGACGAAGAGATTGGCAGGGGAGTGGTCAAGTTCGATGTGCCGCGCTTCGACGCCAAATATGCCTATACCATGGACGGCGGCGAGGTAGGGGAACTCGAGTTCGAGAACTTCAACGCCGCCTCGGCAAAGATCCATATCCAGGGTTGCAATGTGCATCCTGGCTACGCCAAAGGCAAGATGCGCAACGCCCTTCACATCGCCCAGGAGCTGAATGACCTTCTGCCGGCCGACCAGCGCCCCGAGCGCACCGAGGGCTACGAAGGCTTCTTCCATCTCATTTCACTCAAGGGCGCAGTTGAGGAAGCCGACATGGCCTATATCATCCGCGACCACGACCGCGCAAAGTTCGAGGAGAAAAAGGCCGTGATGCAGCGCGCAGCCGACACCATCAACGCCCGCTACGGCGTCGGCACGGCCACTGCGGTCATTAAGGACCAATACTACAACATGCGCGAGCAGGTGGAACCCCACTACCGCATCATAGAGATAGCTCAGAAGGCAATTAAAGACGCCGGCGTGGAACCGAAGGTCCAGCCTATCCGTGGCGGCACCGACGGAGCGAACCTCAGCTTCCGCGGTCTTCCCTGCCCGAATATCTTCGCGGGCGGACTCAATTTCCACGGCAAGTTCGAATGGGTCCCCCTGGAAAGCATGGAAAAAGCCTCTCAGGTAATTCTGAACATCCTGTCCGAGTTCAGTTCGAACTAATTATTGTCCATAGGCAAAGAAATTAATAAAAAATGAATTTTATTGTCTGTGGACAAAATTTTTTACTATCTTTGACTCCGACAAAAAGTCAGTATTATGGAAGTCCTTACCAGAAAACACTACGCAGATATCGTTGACTCTTGGCTGGGCAAGGGCAATATCATTGCCGTTGTCGGTTCCCGTCGGGTGGGCAAAAGTTATATTCTCAAGGATTTTATACAACGGCATAAAGAGGAGACGGATATCAACATCATCTACATAGATAAAGAAAAGAAAGCTTTTGGAAGCATACGGACCAAGGACGATCTGGACGAATGGATAGAAGCCCGCTTCGCTGCAGGCAAACACAACTGCATACTTATTGACGAAGTACAGGAAATAGAGGAGTTCGAAGACAGCGTATGCAACTGGTACACGGAGGATAAAACAGATGTCATCCTCACCGGCAGCAATTCTGATATGCTTTCCGGAGAGCTGGCCACACGGCTGTCCGGCCGACACGTTGAAGTTCGAATTCATCCGCTTACATATGCCGAGTTTTTACAGTTCCATAATCTTCAGGACAGCGATGATAGTTTGATGACATACCTTAATTATGGCGGTCTCCCGGGCCTTCGTAAAGTGGGGTTAGACAGCGATGAGCAGGTGTGGGCTTACCTGACAAGCGTGTTCAACACCATTATGCTCAAGGACATTATAGAGCGCCATGATATCCGGAACGTCCCATTCCTGAACAATCTCATTGATTTCTACGCCGATACTGCCGGCAAGCTCACCTCTGCCAACAGCATTTCCAAGTATATGAAATCCCAACAGGAGGATGTTTCACCCAATCTCATACTGCTTTATCGCGGATACTATGCAGAGGCCTTCCTGCTGGATGTCGTGCAGCGTTACGACATCCATGGCAAGAAACTCTTTGAATCCAACGAGAAAATCTATTGGGACGACCTTGGTCTTCGCAACCTCCGGGCTTCCGGAGCAATGGATTCTTACATAGAGAAGGTCATAGAGAACGCTGTTTACAAGCAACTTCTCTATTTGGGATACGAGGTGAATGTCGGTGTGCTGAACGCCGGAGAGGTGGATTTCGTATGTCGGAAACCGGGCAAGACGATTTATGTCCAGACAAGTTATATCATTGCGGAACAATCCACACGCGACAGAGAATTCGGGCCACTGGAAAAGATTCGGGACAATCATCCCAAATATGTCATCAGCGCCACACCGCTTCTTGATGAGAGGGACGAAAATGGCATAACTCATCTGTCTTTGAGAAAGTTCCTCAAAGAAGGATTTGCCTGAGCCAGTAACCCCCAAATCCGCTGCGGCAGCAGCTTGCCTCTTCGAGGACTCCGCTCGCTTTGCTCGCTCCGGCCCCTCCCATCGTCATCTGCGTCATCGCTGCGCGATAACTTGCTTCCGACGGCCCCCCCTGGAAAGCATGGAAAAAGCCTCTCAGGTAATTCTCAATATCCTCTCCGAATTCGCGAAATAATCGCGTTCGAAAGGGTCCGAAACCTCATTTAATATTTGCAATTTTGAGAAAAATTTCCGAAATTGCGCAAGATTCGCATCGATTTTTGCCCGTTTGTTGGGGCAGGATTTGAGGTGCTAACTTTACAACGGTGATAACTATATAATTGAATATCACTACTTTGTTTAATTAATCTAAAATGGCTTATGAGAAAATTTAAGCTTCTTTTGGCATCCGCCGCAATGCTTCTCGCATGCGCTCTGGGCTATGCTCAGACCATCACCGTGAGGGGTACTGTGACCGATGCAAACGGAGATCCGGTTCCCGCAGCGGGAGTCATTGTCTCAGGGACTACTAACGGCGTCGTTACCGATGGTGCCGGTCAGTATGCCATCAACGTCCCCGCCGACGGTGCCCTTTCGTTCTCCGCTCTCGGCTTTGTCGGGCAGACAGTTCCCGTTCAGGGCCGCGTTCTTCTGGATGTGATTCTCTCCGAAGACACTGAACTCATCCAGGAAACCATCGTCGTAGCTTTCGGTAAGTCTACGAGAGAATCCTTCACCGGTTCCGCAAAGGTTCTGGACGACGAGCAGCTTTCTTTGTCTCAGGTTTCCAGTGTCACCGACGCTCTTGCCGGTCAGGTAGCTGGTGTGCAGCTCATTTCTTCGAACGGCGCACCGGGATCCTCCGCAACCATCCGTGTTCGCGGTATTTCCTCCATCAACGCAGGAAAGGATCCTCTCATCGTAGTTGACGGTGTTCCGTACGACGGCGACATGAACAACATCGCTCCCAGCGATATCGAGTCCATGACCGTTCTTAAGGACGCTGCATCCAACGCACTTTACGGTGCTCGTGGTGCCAACGGTGTTATCATGATCACCACCAAGAAGGGTACCCGCGGCCACTCCGTCGTTTCCTTCGACGCTAAGGTTGGTGTCAACTCCAAGGCTCTCCAGGACTACGTCACCATTTCTGATCCCCGCGCATACTACGAGCAGCACTACAAGGCTCTCTACAACTACTATGCAGCGGCCGACGGTCTGGGTCTCCCCGCAGCCGAAGCTCACATGCGTGCGAACGACAACCTGTTCGACGCTGCAGCCGGCGGTCTTGGTTATCAGACCTACACCTTCCCCGAAGGCCAGGGCGCAATCGGTACCAATGGTAAGTTCAACCCGAACGCCACCGAAGGCTATGTTCTTGGCGACTTCCTCATCAAGCCCGATAACTGGGCAAATGAGGTCTACCGCAAGGGTATCCGTCAGGAATACACCCTCACCGTTTCCGGTGCACAGGACAAGCTTTCCTACTATTCTTCCGTTAGCTATCTCAATAACCAGGGTATCGTTGCCAAGTCCGACCACACCCGTCTTTCCGCTCGTCTGAAAGGTGACTATCAGGCAAAGGATTGGCTCAAGGTCGGTGCCAACATGTCCTATGCCAAGTTCGAGTCTAATTCTCTCGGCAACAACGGTAACGACGGTTCCACCGCTAATGTCTGGGCATACACTTCCCAGATTGCTCCTATCTATCCTCTCTACATCCGCAACGCCGACGGTTCCCAGTACTACGATATCAACGGTATCGCAGTTCTCGACCACGGTAACGGCGTTCTGGACCAGGGCGGTATCCCGGGCACTTCCCGTCCGTTCATCACCAATGCTAACCCTGTCCTTGCAAACCTCTACAACACAAGGTTCTCCGAGGGTAACGCACTCTCCACTCAGGGCTACATCGACATAGAGTTCCTCAAGGGCCTCACCCTCACCGTGAATGCTTCCGGTACTCTGGATGAAACCCGTACCAACTATGTTTACAACGGATACTACGGCCAGTTCCGTACCGCAGCAGGTACTGTCAGCATGTACCACACCCGCTCGTACGCATGGAACACCCAGCAGCTCCTCAACTACAACCGCGACCTCGGTCTGCATTCCGTAGGCCTGCTGCTCGGTCACGAATACTATGACAACAGGTACTACCTCCTCGGCGCAAGCAAGAACCACATGTTCTCTCCGAACAACAAGGAACTTAACGGCGCTGTTGTGGACGGCCAGGGAGCAGAATCCTACCAGACCCGTTACAACAACGAAGGTTACTTCACCCGTCTCCAGTACGACTTCGCAGACCGCTACTTCCTTTCCGGATCCTTCCGTAAGGAGGCTTCTTCCAGGTTCCATCCCGATCATCGTTGGGGTAACTTCTGGAGTGTCGGTGGCGCTTGGATCCTCAACAAGGAAAACTGGTTCAATGTTTCCCTCTTCGATGAACTGAAGGTCAAGGCCTCCATCGGTAGCCAGGGTAACGATGCCATCGGTGCCTACAGGTACACCGATGTCTTCCAGATCGTTCCTTCCGACGGACAGGTTTCCACCATCTTCAGCACCAAGGGTAATCCCGAAATCACCTGGGAAACCAACACCAACATCAATGCCGGTCTCGAGTTCTCAGTACTGAAGGGCATGGTAACCGGCGATCTTGAGGTGTTTAACCGCAAGACCACGAACATGCTGTTCCCCACTCCTGTGGCTCCTTCTCAGGGTTATTCCTCCATCTACAAGAATGTTGGTAACATGAGCAATATCGGTTTCGAAGGCGACTTCAACTTCGGTATCATCAGGACCAAGAACATTCAGTGGGATGTCAATGCAAACTTCACTTGGCTCAAGAACACCGTTGACATGCTTGTCGACAGCGTTAAGGATTCCAAGGCATATGATGCAGATCTCAATGAGTACAAGGGATATACCACTGGCGGCTTCTTCGTAACAGAAGGCGTTCCCATGTACACTTGGTACACCTATGACTATGCCGGTGTAGATCCCGAAACTGGTAAGTCTCTCTGGTGGAAGAACGTTTACGACCAGGTCGGAACCAACGATGACGGCACTCCCAAATACAGTGACACGCCCTCTGGCCGTGAAAAGACCGACGACTATGCGAAGGCTACCAAGTACCTCACTAATATGTCCACCCTTGCTCCTATGTTCGGTGGCTTCGGTACCACTCTCCGTGCGTTCGGTTTCGACTTCGCTATCAACTTCACCTATCAGATCGGCGGCAAGCAGTACGACAGCACCTATGCAAGGTTCATGTACTCTCCGACCTCCAGCCAGACCGGTTTCAACTATCACGTTGACCTTCTCAATGCCTGGACTCCCGAGAACAAGGAAACCGATGTTCCGCGCTTCCAGTATGGTGATTCCTACTCCAACGCAAGGTCTACCCGTTTCATCACTGATGCTTCTTATCTGAATCTTCAGAACATCAATGTGGGTTACACCCTGCCGCAGAGCCTCACTTCCAAGGTTCAGATCAGCTCGCTCAGGATTTATGTAGCAGCTGAGAACCTCTACTACTGGTCTGCACGTAAGGGATTCGATCCTCGTCAGAGCTTCTCTTCCGAGACCACCGCTACCAACTACTCACCTATGAGGACAATCTCCGGTGGTATTACTCTTAAATTCTAATTTTCAGGAGGATTAAATATGAAAAAAACAATATTTTCTCTGCTTGTAGCAGCAATCGCAATTTCGGTTCTGCCTTCTTGCATTGAGGAGACTGTCCCCCTCGAAGGTGCTGCCACATCGGAACAGATGGCTGAGTCTTCTGCGGCCATGAAGGGTTCCATTGACGGTATGGTTGCACAGACCTATCAGCCGTACTACTTCTTCGGCAGCGACAACCAGCTGGAGTATGATATCTCCTATGCCGGTATCCTTATCACCTATGCCCGTATGACCAACGATTTAGTCAACAATTCCAGCACTATTGGATATGACTGGTGGTGTGGTTACTGCGGCGCATACGGTTATTCAATGAATGCCGATTCTTCCCGTCAGCTCGTTCCTTACATGACCTTCTACAAGATCATCAAGAGCGCCAACGATGTCATCGGTCCTCTTGCTGCTGTTGAGGATCTCAACGCAGAGCAGAAGGTATTCCTCGGGACTGCCTATGTCTACAGGGCCCTTATGTACCACGATCTTTACAACGCATATCTCCCTGCACTCAACAAGTACACGGATTGCACCGCTGTTGAAGGTCTCACCGTTCCTATCGTCGTGTCCAGTGCAGAACCGGAACCCGCCACCAAGAGCGCACGTGCTCCGAAGGAGGATCTTGCAGCTTTCGTTCTGGCCGACCTCGACAAGGCTGAAACCCTTCTGGCCGGTTATACTCCTGCCAACCACCGTTATCCCGGTATTCCGGTAGTCTACGGTATCAAGGCAAGGATGTATCTGGCAATGGAAGATTGGGAGCATGCAGCTGAATATGCCCGCAAGGCCATAGATGCCGCTCCCGACAGGAAGCCCCTCACCGAGGCTCAGTGGACCGATCCCACCAAGGCATTCTGCGATGCCTCCGGCAATGAGTCCTGGATGTGGTACTACTCCATCTCCGGAAACAACATGGGTAACCTTTGCAACCCGACCGGCTTCCTCGCAGGTGAGGCCGACTGGGGCTACAACTCCCTTACCCAGTTCTCTCTCCAGAGGTGGCTCTACGATCACCTGAATCGTTCCGACTTCCGTAAGAAATCGTTCATCGATCCCGATCGTACCACTTATCCTTCTACCTACTATAGGTGGACTACTAAGCAATCTGATGGCAAAACATACCTCGATTCATATCCTTTCGAAGATCTTCCGGATTACATGTGCTTCAAGATTCGCTGCAAAGAGGGCAACTGGTACGATTATGCAACCGGTGGTGCTGTTGACTGGCCACTCATGCGTATTGAGGAAATGTACCTTATCGAGGCAGAAGCTATCGGTATGAAGGACGGCGAAGCCGCAGGTGCTGCAAAGCTCGAGAGCTTCATGCAGACCTATCGTGACCCGGCCTACACCTATCTTGCTTCCTCCGCAGACTTCAGCAAGGGCTTCATTAAGAACTTCCAGGAAGAGGTTCTCTTCCAGAAGAGGATCGAGTTCCTTGGCGAAGGCATTGGCTTCTTCGATGCGAAGCGTATCCGTTCGGGTATCAAGACCTGGTATGCCGGTTCGAACACCATACACGATACCATGAAGTATGTCATTGACGAGGTAAGTCCTTATTGGAACTGGGTAATTCCTACCGATGAGATCGAGAACAACCCGTATATCATCAAGGAAGGTGAGTTTACAAGTGAGATAGATGGTGTTATGACCACTCTCAACAACCCCGATCCTACCAAGAAGGTTGATAATGACGCAACCGTGTATTAATAAAGGAACGATATGAAAAAGAACATTATATCAAAAGTGATACTTGCCTCTGCATTTGCACTGGCCCTTGTATCCTGCTCGCAGGAGTTCAAATATGAACCTGCCGCTGCAGAAGATTTGTCCAAGTCCACTTATGTGGGTGCCGACATTAACGCAGCGCGTTACCTTGAAATCGCGGGCGAAGACATTGCCATTTCGTTCGTGAGAAACAACAAAGAAGGTGCTCTGGATGTGAACCTCGCCATTGAGGATACTTCCAATATCTTCAGCCTTAAAAGTCCTACCATCTCCTTTGCAGACGGTGACTCCGCCACCACCGCATATGTGAAATACGACTACGATAAGCTTGACATGAAGTACACCTATGGCTTCACTGTGAGCATCACGGATAAGGACGTCATCTCGAGCTACATGCCTTCTACATTCCCTCTCACCTGCATCAAAGCGTGGCAGAATCTGGGAATTGCACAGTTCTATGATGACTGGTGGGTTGGTGGTCCCTTCGAGAAGACCCTCCTCAAGTCCCCCGACGGCTCTGACACCTATCGTATCGTAGAGCCTTGGAATGAAGAAGAAGTCACCGATGGTGGTCTTACCTTCGTTGAGCAGATGCCTTACCTCGAGTTCTCTGTCGACTCCAAAGGCAACATCACCTACGGTCCCAAGATCGACCTTGGATTCACCTTCAACGGCAAAACTTGCCACAACTGGTATCCCGGCCTCGTGGGTTCTATGGCAGCAGACGCCACAAAGAACGTAATGATTATGGATAAGGTGGCTCAGTTCTGCTGGGTTCCGCTCATGAACTCCGGCGCAAGCTGGTGGGGTAAAACGGCAGTTGCCTACCTCTCCTTCCCCGGCGGCCCCGATCTTGCAGAGCTCCTTGGACTTTAAGATTAGCATTTACTTTTCTTAATCCTTTCGATAGAACCCACCCATTTGGACGGGTTCTATTCTTTTTATATCTTTGTGATATGAAAAGGTTTTTAGTATTACTGGCTTTTGCCGTGCTGGCCGTATCGGCCTGCAAGAAAGCCGAAGAAAAAGCTGTCGAGCCCGCCTACTTCATGGTCACTCCAAAGTCGGCGGATTCCGAGAATGGCTTCCCTCACAGCATTGATGTTAAGGTAACCTGTGACATAGCGTTTGAATACGCCCTCGAAGACGGCTCCTGGATTACCATCAATGCCGGAGAAAAAGACGATAAGAATGTAACTCCCATTGAGCTCGTGCTCAGTGTGAACGATGGTGAAGCTCCCCGTAAAGATGTTTTCACAGTCACCGCCGGTACCAAGAAGTTCACCCTGAGCATAACACAGAAAACAGTTGCCAGCGCGGCAACCGTTCAGGATGTGCGCCTTAAGTATATTTTCCCCAAGACGGTAATGCTTCAGTTCCCAGCCGCCTGGTCCCTGTCGTCCGAGGCCTCCTGGCTGGAATTCGCTCCTGCGGAAGGCGCCGCTGGCGTTTTGACCAATGTGACTTTCAAGGCAAAGGAATTCAATCTTACCGGCAGCGAACGCACTACTGATATGCTTATCAGTTTCGAAAGCGCTTCTCTCACACTTCCGGTAATTCAGGAGGATTCCACTCCTTCTGGCGATTTCGCCCAAAAGCTCCCAGGCCTCTATCATTACGACAAGTCCGGCTCGTCCATCATTTACGATCCGCTTGACCATCAGACCAACCTCGTAAAGAAGGCCGACGGTTCCATCTTCCGTCTGGTCAATCCTGGCGAGGAGAAGATGTACGAGATCAGCGGCCTACCGGCATCGTACGCCATTGGGGATTCTCTTCATCTCACCATTTACCAGAACTGGATAACGGCGATGGACTTCCGCACCGAAAAGGATGTCTGGGTCCTCAAAACAGAGGATTCTCTTGCCTGGCTTCTCGACGCCGAGGAACACGGATATGTAGTTAAAAAATGATGTCAGCCATGAAGAAATATATACTTTCAGCTCTGTTGCTCGTTTCGGCCGCAATCGCGGCATTCGCAACCCCTGCATATCCGGGCAAGATTTCCCTCCGCACGGAAAGCGGCTCCAGCGTTCAGGTAACCCTTCACGGCGACGAGTTCTGCCACTGGGCCACCGATGCCAGCGGCCGTGAGGTAACCATCTCCCGCGACGGAATAGCGCGCCCCGTTCCCGCTACCAGAAGTGGCGTACGCAAATACAGTCCGAGTTGGCATAGGGTGTACACTCCTTATGTTAATCCCATGACCAAGGGAAACAACCATTTCCTCGTTGTTTTGGTGGAATTTGCCGATCAGCCCTTTGTTCTCGATAATCCGAAAGACCGCTTTACAAGGCTCCTGAATGAGAATGGCTATTCCGATAACGGAGGCACCGGTTCTGTCCATGATTATTACTACGACCAGTCTTCTGGCGCTTTCGACCCCATCTTTGATGTGGTGGGCCCTGTAAAGGTGGTTGGTTCGGTGGCCGATTATGGCGGAAACAACGATAGTGGCAGCGACAAGAACGCAACCGGAGCATTTGTTGCAGCTGTTGAGGCTGTGCATACTCTGGGGCTTGCAAACTTTGCCGATTACGACTGTGACAACGACGGCTACGTAGACAACATTTTCTTCTACTATGCCGGTCACAATGAGGCTGAAGGCGGTGGCGCCGATACCATCTGGCCGCATGCTTCCTCATTCTATGGAGACTTTTCCCGCTCGTACGACGGAGTCACCCTTGGCCGCTATGCCTGCACCTCTGAGCTTCGCGGCAAGAGCGGGGACAGCATGTGCGGCATAGGCACTTTCTGCCATGAATTCGGTCATGTGCTGGGTCTCCCGGACTTCTACGACACCGACTATGACGAGAATGGTAATGCAGCATCGGTCTATTCATTCTCTCTCATGTGCGCAGGTAACTACAACAACAACGGCCGCACTCCGCCGAATCTCGGGGCCATCGAGCGCAATATGCTTGGTTGGATGGATTTCCCGTCCGAAATCACCGAAAGCTGCTCCAAAACCATACGTTCCATCTCCAACAACGAAGCCTACTGGGTGGCATCCACCAATCCCGGAGAGTTCTTCCTGCTGGAAACGCGCGACGGTACCGGCTGGGATCGCTACATCAACGGCAAGCCCACTGGCCTTGTGGTCTATCATGTGGACCAGTCTGCCAATCTTATAAACGGTTCCACTGCACTTTCCAGGTGGCAGTCCGGTTACAGAATTAACTGCGTGGCCGCACATCCCTGCTATTTCATCGTTCCGGCGTCAACGGCCACCGAGTATGCCAGTTATGTTTTCCCGGGAACAGCAAATGTCACTTCGTTCGGAATGGGCACTAATCCTTCCAACAAAGACTACACTAACGGCTATGCCGGCTTCAATCTGAATAATATTTCATATAACGGTGGAACGGTATCGCTGAATGTAGAGTTTATCGAGACTTTGCAGATTTCGGGCGTAGTCAAAGATACTTCGGGTAATCCGATGGAAGGCGTTACCATAACGGTTGAAGATTCCACTCCGGATCCGTCTCCCCGCAGGGCTCTCGGTCGCATCTTCAGCAAGCGTGAGGCCCAGCTGGCTGTGTCGGTGGCAAGCTATACTACCGGTGCCGATGGCAAGTATTTGCTTAATGTCCCCGGTGGAGTAAAGTATCCTCTGGAAGTCACTTTCTCCAAGCCGTACTATAATCCGTCCACACTCTCTCTTACCAAGATAACCGGGCGCATTGAAAGGGACGTCGTTCTTTACAATGTATCCGAAGCAGAAAAGGAAGACTTGCAGAAATGCGGTGCTCCTTCGAATAGTTGCATTGGTAACGGAACCAATCCGAGCAGCTGGACGGCCGGAGTCTATTACCAGCCCGAAGAACTCACGGACAAGGTGGGTATGCGCATATCGGAATTAAAGTTTATGTTCTATGCCAATACGGTGGATGAAGTTTCAGTATTCATCGATTTCGGCGAAGAGCGTATGCTTTCCAGAGTGGTTACCGCTGCGAGGCCGAACACTATAAATACCGTTGACGTATCCGATGCCGATATCCGTATCGAGGCGGACACTCCGCTTATTTTCGGATACTCCTTTAAGAATGCAAACGATGGCCAGGGTTATCCGTTGGCAATCGATGGTCTGGATGGTGTCTATGGTGGATGCCTCGTCGCGTCTGGCTATATGTATCCTGCCGACGGCGATCAATGGAGCCTTGTGGATGGTTATAACCTTATCATAATGGCGAGTGTCCAGAAGCTATCCTCGCCCTTCCCGGCCCTCGGCATCAAGGTTATCGACAATCCCGGTGGCTACAAAGCGGGCGACACCTTCAATTTCCGCTTCACTGACAAGTCCGGTTCAGAACCCACCTCCACTGTGTGGTACCTGGACGGCGAGGCCCAGAGCTCAAACTCGACGGTTCTCACTGCCGGCACCCACGAAGTGAAGGCCGTCTGCACCTACTCCGACGGTTCCAACGAGGAGATTGTCCAGATGATATCTGTTGAATAAACAGGAAACCATATTCCGGGATCTTGTTTCCCAGTATAGCGAACAGCTGTACTGGCACATCCGTGGCTTCGTGGACAGTCATGAAGACGCCGACGACCTGCTTCAGGAGACTTTCCTCAAGGCCTGGAAGGCTCTGCCTTCGTTTCGGGGCGACTCCGGCCATTTTACCTGGCTCTGGCGTATTGCCACCAATGAGGCGCTGGGATACCTCCGCAAGCGCAAGGTGCGTGCAGCCCTTCAGTTCGAGCCGCTGGACATCCGCGCCGAAAGGGTCGTGGATTCAGACCCCTGGTTCGACGGCGACGCGGCCGAGCGCGAGCTCTCAAAGGCCATCGCCTCCCTGCCCGACAAACAGCGCACTGTGTTCATAATGCGCTACTACGAAGACCTTTCCTACGAGCAGATATCCGAAATCACCGGCACCAGCGTCGGTGCGCTCAAGGCAAACTACTTCCACGCAGTGCAGCGGATCCGCGAACGTGTGAAAGATTTTTCCGAAGACATTTAAACTTTGAATACACCTTTTCATCTAAATACTCGGTTATGAAAAAGCAGATGCCATATTCCGTTCCAGAAGGCTACATGCAGAGCATGCAGCAGAAGCTGGAGGCCATCCCCGATCGCGCGAAGGGTGTTGGCTCCGGCGCGGCCGCGTCCCCTTGGCAGAAGGTTTCGCCATACCTGGCCCTCGCCGCTGTCTTTGCCGCAGCTTTCGTTATCGGTGGCACCCTGCTCAAACGTACCACGTCCGCGTCTTCCAGTGAAGAGATCGCCGCTTACTACATGGACAGCGACCTGACTCTCGCTCAGTTGGAGGATGCATATTTTTATTATGAAGACTAAAGTGTTATGAAAAGGTTGGTTATTGCACTGCTCGCGCTGGCAGTATCATTCAGCGCTATGGCCCAGAAGCCTCAGGACCCGCAGAAGTTCCAGAAGGGCATAGACCACGAACGTTTCGAAGCTGAAAAGGTGGCTTACATCACCCAGCAGCTCTCCCTCTCGGTCGAGGAAGCTCAGGCTTTCTGGCCCGTGTACAATCAGGCCGTAAAGGAGCAGCGCGAAGTTTTCGCCGCTGTCCGCGAGGCAAAGAAGGCTCTCCGCGACGCCATTAACGAAGGCAAGTCCGACGCAGAAGTGAAGCCTCTGCTGGACAAGTACCTGAAGCTCCGCGCCGACAAGCGCGACCCGATGGCCGAGCATCGCGCCGATTTCGTTAAGGCGGTAGGGGAGTCCAAGACCGCGAAGTTCTATCTCTCGGAAGACAGCTTCCGCAACAAGGCCCTCCGCGAGATGGCCGGTCACGGCACCAATATCGGCCGCGGCCAGGGTAAGCGCCCAGGTGACGGTCCGCGTCCCTCCGGCAAATAGTCTCGACTTTCTTTTTTGCCCAATAATGACGGTACCCCAAGCTTTTCAGCCTGGGGTACCAGCGTTAAATCTTCCTGGCGATTGCCTTTTTCGCGGCTTCCACTATATGTGCGGCATCCAAGCCGAAGGCCGCGATCAGCTCGGCAGGGCTGCCGCTTTCGCCAAAGCGGTCGCCGCCGTTCACGAACTCGAGGGGAGCGGGCTTACCTGCGGCAAGAACTCCTGCCACCAGTTCTCCCAGACCTCCTGCCATTCCGTGTTCTTCGGCAACCACGGCGCAACCAGTCTTTCCTACAGAGGCTAAAACAGCTTCGGTATCCAGCGGCTTAACCGTTGCCACATTGAGCACTTCCGCGCTTATTCCCTCTGCTTCCAGGGCCTCGGCCGCCTTGAGGGCTTCCCAGACCAGAAGTCCGTTAGCAATCAAGGTAATATCGGTACCAGGGTTAAGATTATAGATCTTGCCTATCTCAAAAGGCTCATCAGGATCCGTAAAGTTAGGTACTGAAGGCCTGCCGAAACGCAGGTACACAGGGCCTTCATAGCGTGCTGCGGCGAGAGTGGCCTGCACGGTCTGATTATAGTCACAGGGCACAAGAACCGTCATTCCAGGAAGGGCGCGCATGAGGGCAACATCTTCCATAGCCTGATGGGTGGCGCCGTCTTCTCCAATGGTAATGCCCGCATGGGAAGACGCCAGCTTTACGTTGGTGTGGCCGTAAGCAACCTCCTGACGAACCTGATCGTACACGCGGCCGCTCACGAACTCGGCGAACGACGCAGCGAAAGGCACGAAACCTGCCACTGCCAGACCGCTGGCAACGCCAACCATATTGGCCTCCGCGATGCCACATTCAATAAACCTGTCGGGGAACTCCTTGGCGAAGTCGCCCATCTTAACGCTGGGCTTGAGGTCGGCCGTGAGGGCCAGCACCTTCGGGTTTTCCCTTCCTGCCAGGACCAGACCCGCGCCGAATCCGCTGCGGGTGTCCTTCTTACCGGTATCTGTATACTTTTTCATACTAGTAATCTCCTAAGGTTTCCTTGAGCTGAGCGAGGGCCTTTTCGCATTCCTCTGCGCTGGGGGCCTTGCCGTGCCAGCCGTGATTGCCGGCCATAAAGTCCACTCCGTGACCCATCTCGGTGTTGAACATTATCATCTTGGGCTTGCCGTTGCGCACGCGAGCGAGCTCGAAAGCCTTGAGAATGCTCTCGAAATCGTGACCGTCGGCCTCGATGACATCCCAGCCGAAGGCGGACCACTTTTCGTCGAGCTCGGCGATGCCGGTAACCTCTTCGATTACGCCGTCGATCTGCAGGTGATTCCAGTCGGTCATGGCCACCAGGTTGTCCAACTTGTGGCTGACGGCGAACATTGCGGTCTCCCAGATTTCACCCTCTTCGCTTTCGCCGTCTCCCAGAAGCGCAAAGGCTCTTTCAGGCTCGCCCGCGAGCTTTTTGGCAAGGGCGATGCCGGCTGCAGCAGCCAGACCCTGTCCGAGGGAACCGGAGGGCATGAAAATACCCTTCAGGCCGTGCTCGGTGCTGGGGTGGCCCTGAAGGTCGGAGCCGAACTTACGCAGTGTGGCGAGTTTGGCAGGCGGGAAGTAACCTGCACGGGCCAGAACCGCATACACCACCGGGGCGAGATGGCCCGCGGAGGGAATGAAGGCGTCCTGCCCCTTAGCGTCGCGACGCCAGGTGGCCGGATCCTGTTTCATTTCACTGAAATAGAGGGCAGTAAGGATATCCGTACTGCTCAGGGAGCCTCCCGGATGGCCGCAGCCTGCGCCGGACACTGAGCGGATGATGTCTCTCCGCACCTGGGAAGCAATGTCGCTGAGTTCCTGTATGGTTTTCATATCTACAAAGATAATCAAGATTAGACGAAGGAGCAAATTGTTTTTTTGTGATATCATATTTACATTAATGATATCTTTTTCTATATTTGCAAAAAAAAGAAACAAATATGGCAGCAACCCCGAGGATACAGGCCATCATCCGTTTAAAGCCGGAATTGATGGCACGAGTAAAGAGGACAGCCCGCAAAACAGGGCAGTCGTTCAATGGCTATATAGAGACTCTGCTTGAAAAACAGACAGAATCCCAAATTCCACAACTGCCTTCAGACTTCAAGGTTTCCGAATCGATACTAAAAATGAATTGCTGCTCCTCTGCTCCCACGCAGGAGATGCTTGACAGTGATCCTAAACTTGCTTATCTCTGGGAAAAGTATGTTCAAGTATAGAGTCTTTTTGGATACCAACGTACTGTTGGACACCCTATTAGGCAATACTCGTCCGGCATATGTCGCATCCACGAGTATCCTTCAGGCTGCAAAACAGGGATTGCTGGAAGTTTTCATAACAACGCAAAGCATTATTGATGCCTCGTATGTTTGCTCCAGAATCCCCGGTTACGATGATGAGTCCTTCAACAATGCCATTAAAGAATTGTTGAGCTTCGCCAATATCGACCATATCAACGTTTTCGATTTGTATAGGGTGCTGGAAGCAAGAACGGGCGATTTCGAAGATGACGCCCAGTTTCAGCATGCGGATTTCCTGGGATGTGACGCTCTCATAACCTCGGATAAAGCATTCAGAAGCAGCAAACGTGAGACGGAAATGCTGTTTTTCTCGCCGGAAGAATTTTTGGCAAGGATGTCGGAGTTGCGGTAGCTCGGAAACTCTGCCTAATCCAGTTTCAGCACGGCCATAAAGGCGCTCTGGGGCACCTGCACCTTGCCTATCTGGCGCATGCGCTTCTTGCCCTCCTTCTGCTTCTCGAGCAGCTTGCGCTTACGGGTCACGTCGCCGCCGTAGCACTTGGCGGTAACATCCTTGCGAACCTGCTTCACGGTTTCGCGCGCGATGATCTTAGCGCCGATGGCGGCCTGTACCGGGATGTCGAACTGCTGGCGGGGAATCAGGTCCTTGAGTTTCTCGCACATCTTGCGCCCGAACGTATACGCGTTGTCCTCGTGGATTAAGGTCGACAGAGCGTCGGCGGGCTCGCCGTTCAGAAGGATATCCAGTTTCACCAGCCGCGCAGGGCGATAACCCGTGATATGATAGTCGAACGAGGCGTAGCCCTTGGAGATGCTCTTCAGTTTGTCGTAAAAGTCGAATACTATCTCGCTGAGCGGCATGTCGTAATTCAGCTCCACTCGGTCCGCCGTGATGTAGCTCTGGCTAACCAGGGTGCCGCGCTTGTCGATGCAGAGCTTCATCACCGGTCCGAAGAACTCGGCCTTGGAAATTATCTGCGCGCGGATATACGGCTCTTCTATATGGTCGATAAGCGTAGGCGCCGGCAGTCCCGAGGGGTTGTGGACGTCGATAACCTCATGCTGCGTGGTATAAACCTTATAAGATACGTTTGGCACGGTGGTGATTACGTCCATGTCGAACTCGCGGAACAGGCGCTCCTGAACTATCTCCAGATGGAGCAGCCCGAGGAAACCGCAGCGGAAACCGCTTCCCAGCGCCAGCGAACTTTCCGGCTCGTACACGAAGGAGGCATCATTGAGCTGGAACTTCTCCAGCACAGTGCGCAGTTCCTCGAACTTGTCGGCCTGCACCGGGTACATACCGGCGAACACCATGGGCTTAACCTCTTCGAAACCCGCAATCGCCGAAGAAGCCGGAGACAGGGCCCCCGTTATGGTGTCGCCCACCTTCACTTCCTTGGCGCTCTTGATGCCGCAGATGGCGTAGCCCACGTCGCCGCAGCCAACTCCCTCTGTCGGAATAAGCTTCATGCGCAGCAGCCCCACTTCTTCCGCATCATAGTCCTGCCCGGTGGCCATGAAGCGCACCTTCTGCCCGCGGGCCAGAGACCCGTTCAAAACTTTGAAGTACGCTATCACCCCGCGGAAGGGGTTAAAAACAGAGTCAAAAATCAATGCCTGGAGCGGGGCTGAAGGATCCCCGGTCGGAGCCGGAATACGCTCTACTATCGCGTCAAGAATGGGCTCCACGCCCTCTCCCGTGCGCGCTGAAATCCGGAAAATCTCCTCCGGCGAGCAACCCAGAAGGTCCACAATCTCGTCCGCCACCACGTCGGGCTGGGCGGAGTCCATATCTATCTTATTGAGAATCGGAATGATTTCCAGATTGTGGTCTATGGCATGGTAAAGATTGGCGATGGTCTGTGCCTGCACCCCCTGCGAGGCGTCCACCACGAGCAGCGCTCCCTCGCAGGAAGCGATGCTGCGCGACACCTCGTAGCTGAAGTCCACGTGGCCCGGAGTGTCGATGAGGTTGAGGGTGTAGCCCTTGTACTTCATCTGGATGGCGTGGCTCTTGATGGTGATGCCCTTTTCGCGCTCGAGGCTCATGTCGTCCAGCACCTGGTCCTCCATCTGGCGGGAATCCAGCGTTTGCGTGAGTTCGAGCAGACGGTCGGCCAGGGTGCTTTTCCCGTGGTCGATATGAGCGATTATACAGAAATTTCGTATCTTGTCCATCTCCATAGACTGCAAAGATACGGAAAAACTTGGCACAGAAAGTGCAATTATCGCAGGTGAATAAAAAAGACTGTATGAAAACCTTCAAACCATTGGCCTTGACAGCAGTAGCAGCGATGTTCCTGCTGCCAGTCTCTTGCCGCAAGTCCCTGGATATTTCCGAGGACGACCTGCCAACAAGCGATAATTCCACCTCCGACATCGACCCCACCAGCGCGGCAGATGACGTGGCCACTTTCACCGGCTCGTACAACATCGCCATAAGCTATTCCGGAACCACTGCCAGCATCGCCATCACCGATACCCTCGGCAACACCCTGACGTCAATCGACAGCCTCAGCATCACCATCAGCGGCGCCGGAGTAACCGTTAACAATCTCGGCCACAGCACCATCCACTACACCCTTTCCGGCAGCTCCACGGCTGGCTTCTTCAAACTCTACAGCCCCAGCCGTCAGGAAATTGAGCTCAGCGACCTCACCCTCACGGGCAGCAATGGCGCGGCCATCAACAACCAGAGCGACAAGCGCACCTACATAGTGCTCACCGGCAGCAACACCATAAAAGACGGCGGCTCCTACAGCTCTACTCCGGCAGACGAAGACGAGCGTGCGGCCTTCTTCTCGGAAGGGCAGATTTGTGTGAGCGGCACCGGCAGCCTGAGCATCACGGCCTCTGCGGCCGACGGCAAGGGCGGTCTCTTCTCGGACGACTACATCCGCTTCCTCGGCGGCACCGTTACGGTGAACGCCTCGAAGGGCCACGCTATCAGGGGGAAAGACGCCGTCATCGTCTCCGACGGCATCGTTAAAGCCACTTGCACGGCCGACGGCAAAAAGGCCGTCACCACCGATGGTTTCTTCCAGCAAGACGGCAGCAGCCTCACTGCGTCGTCGTCTGCCGGGAGCAGCGGCCCGGGCGGCGGAGGCCCTGGCGGCGGAGGCTGGCCCGGTGGTGGCGGCCGACCATAGAATCTTCCTGAGGGGCTGCGCAAACAGTCCCTTTTTTATTATCTTTGTAAAAATGTTCAGCGCATGAAAACGATACTTCTGTTCCAAAACTTCGGCCTGTGGGAGATTCTCATCATCGCCCTCGTCATCCTTCTGATCTTCGGTGGCAGAAAGATTCCCGAACTCATGAAGGGTCTGGGCAAGGGTGTGAAGAGCTTCAAGGCCGGCATGGCCGAGGCCGAAAAGGATCTGCAGGACATAAAGAAAGACGTTGACAAGCCGGAAGACAACTACAATAAGTCCGAAAGGTAGCCAATGTCCGAAGAGATGTCCTTCTGGGACCATCTGGACGTCCTCCGCTCCCATATCATCAGGGTCCTGGTGGTTCTCGCAATCGTACTGGTGGGGTGTTTTTTCTCCCTGCCTTATGTTTTTGACCCGTTCATCCTGGGCCCCACCCATGCCGACTTCTTCGTCTACCGCTGGCTGGGCTTCGCATACGGCCCCGCCGAGGATGTGGAAATCATCAACATCGCGGTAGCCTCGCAGTTCCTCACCCATATCAGCACGGCATTCTGGATATCCCTTGTACTGGTTTTTCCGTACTTGATGTACCAGATCTGGGCTTTCGTGAAGCCCGCCCTCTATCCCAAGGAGATCCGCGGGGTGCGCACCGCATTCGGGGGTGGCACCATCCTCTTTTACCTTGGCTGCGCGGTGGGCTATCTGGTGGTGTTCCCCATTATCTTCCGTTTCCTGGTGCAGTACCGCATCGGGGGAGAGGTGCTCAACCAGATAAACCTGGGCTCCTACATGAGCCTGTTCCTGAGCATGGTCTTCATCATGGGCCTCGTGTTCGAAATGCCCATCCTTGCCTGGATGCTCAGCGCCCTCGGCGTGCTGGACAAAAAGATGCTCCGCAGCTGGCGTCGTTACGCGATAGTGGTGCTGCTGGTGCTCGCCGCTGCCATCACCCCCACAGGCGATCCGTTCACCCTTTTCGTGGTGTTCCTGCCGCTATACCTGCTGTACGAACTCAGCATCCTCATAGTTCGAAAGCCTTCACCCGACAATGAGTAAATTCTCCGCCATCCTTTCGTCGATGCGCCTCCGTACTCTTCCGCTTTCGCTTGCGGGAGTGCTTCTGGGAGGCCTTCTTGCCGTGGCCGACTACAATGTGCGGCCGATAGTGCTGGCGCTGGTGTGCCTCACCACCGTCTGCCTGCAGATCCTGTCGAACCTTTCAAACGAGCTGGGCGACGTCCTCTCCGGCACCGATACTGCCGAGCGCGAGGGGCCTGCCTACGGCCTCAACAGCGGCGCTCTTACTATCCGGGAGATGAAAACGGCCATCGGTGTATTCGTAGCGCTCTGCTGTGCGGCCGGAGCCGCTATGGTGTGGGTGTCCTTCGGCACCCTTTGGTGCCTGGAATCGCTCATCCTGCTTCTTCTTGGCGCCGCGGCGATAGTGGCGGCTATGCGCTACACCCTCGGGCGCAATCCCTACGGCTACAGGGCAAAAGGGGACTTCTATGTGTTCATCTTCTTCGGCCTCGTTAGCGTGCTGGGCAGCTACTTCGTTTGTGCGCACACCATCCACTCCTGGCTTCTCCTGCTGCCCGCGGCGGCCATAGGATTCTTCAGTATGGGCGTGCTGAACACCAACAATATCCGCGACATGGAAACCGACGCCCCCAACCGGGTCACCGTGGCCATTAAACTCGGCCTTAACGGGGCTCGCATCTACCAGACGGTGCTCATCGTCGCGGGCCTGGCTTGCATGGCGGCCTACACGGCGCTACGTCTTCCCGACTGGCGCCATTGGCTTTGGGTGATAACCCTGCCCCTTTACATAGTGCACCTTCGCGGCGTATGGACCAACACCGGACGCGCCCTGGACAAGTATCTGCCGATGCTCGTAATAACAAGCTGCGCCCTCGGTATTCTCGCGGGCGCAGGCTTTACGATGTATTTGTGGTAGATCTCTTTACGCGGGTACATCCTCCAGCATAAGGCTGCGGAACTCATCGATCTGCGTCTGGGTCACACCCGTATCAAGGAGGTATCTGCGTACACCGTCATAGAAGGTGCCGTCCTGACTGAGGTTCCAGAAATAAGGAACCACGTCGCTGTAGACCCAGTGGGTGCGGTCGTTCTTGAAGATCGGCTCGGGATTGGTGCTTCTGTCGGAAGAAGACACGCTGTAGCCTACAGGAGCGAAATAAGTGAGCTCATATTCCTTGCCTATATCGCCTTCGCGAACACCGAGGATACCCATGATCAAAATCTGCATGGTGCCGGTGCGGTCGCGGCCGAGCGAGCAGTGGAAATACACGCCCTTGCCAGCCTTGACGCTGTTCAGCACGAACTCGAAGCACTCTTTGGTCTTGGCCTTATATGCGGTCTGGAAAGCGGTATATTCGTCGTTTGTCGGGGTGATTTCAGTAATCTTATCTTTATCAATCCTTCCGTCGCTCTTCAGGTAAGGAGCCTTCTGCTCGGCAGTCCAGGGGCTCGCTGCGTCGAAAACCAGCCACTTCGCGCAGTTCTTGGCAGAGGGCTTGGTCACGCCAAGCATCACCTTCCCGCCTTCCTCGATGCAGGGATGGCAGTGGTCCAGACTTTCGACTGCGGGCTCGGTCATATAGTCGTCGGAGCCGCGGAGCTCAAGTTCAGCGCCTATGCCTTCGTCCAGGACTTCCTTCTTGCCGGTCTTGGAAAGCAGGATCTCCCACGGGTCGTTCATGCGGCCGCCACGGTAAACCTTGCGGTATTTTATCCTCTTTCCATCGGTGGTCTGCCAGCCGCCAAGGTCGCGGGCGTTGCGGCAGTTGTTCTTGAAGAACACCTGATGTACGTGACCGGTGGTGAAGAAATTACCCTCTGCCATAACGGTGCCGTTGGAAGCGGTAACCTTATAGGTGTATTCCTCATTCGGCAGCATATTTTTGATATCCACATAGCAGGCGCCGGCCTTGATGTCGGTATCGGCGGACCATCCGGTTTTGTCTGCCAGATGAAGAACCATCGCTCCGGCATCTATATCTGCAATCCAACGTATGCTGTAGAAGTTGGGCTTGTCCGAGTTCGGGACATGTTCCCAGTTAAAATTCTTACCGTCGAAGCCGCCGTAGTAGTCGAAAATCTTGGTAAATGACCAGTCCTTTTCGGGATAATTCACTTCGGTGACGAACTTTTCCACATTCTCGTTGGTGACAAGATAGGTGCCGCCGCTCTTGATCATGGGGGCAGCTTTTGCGTAGGCTTCGCCCTCGAGCGGATCGGGCTCTTTCTCGGGACCGTCATTGTTTGCGTTGCCTTTGCAGCAGATGAGCATCGGCACGATTAAAAGAAGCGCAAGTAATTTTTTGCTCATAGTTTTAATTGATTATCAGTTATTTTACTTCTATTAGATAATTACCTTTGAATTCGGGGCGTATCACCGGGTCGTCGCCGCTCACTTCGTAGCTGCAGGGTTCGTCGGCTGTGTATTCAGTGACCGTATAAGTGCGCCCGGGCTCCAGGCCGCGGAGTTCGATGGGCCGTCCGTTCCAAGACGGGGCATAGAATGCATAGTACATGGCGCCGTCTTTCCATATCACATGAGCCTCCGGTTTGTCGAAGCCGTAGTCGTAGAGGGGAAGATAGTCGCCCTTGGAAAGCATCTTCTCGTTGTAGATGGGAACCCATTTGCGAAGCAGGTCCTCTTTCTCCTGAGTGAGCAGACTGCCTCCATTTTCAGTGGCATGGGGGTTGGGCTCGGGCCAGGTGAACTTGGAGCCGATGACACCGCCCACGCCTACCTGAGAAGCGAAATCGAGTCCGCCGTCGGAGAGTTCTACATGGTCGGCGTAGTATGCGAGATTCGGGCACATGGCCGCGAACGCCCTGCGTTTCATGCGAATCTGCGCGCTGGAAGTGGGATCCGAGGCCACAGCCTGGTTGATGTACGGAGTGTTGAAGAAATTGAATGCGTCGCCGCAGGGGCAGAGCTGGAGCACCACGTCGGGTTTGATAGACTGTGCCCGGCTCTTAATAGCGGCGAAGTATTCCGGCAGACGCTCGCAGGCCTCTTCCGGACGGGCGAGGCCGCTGGCCGGATTGTAGTCGGGAGCGCACATATTGAGGTGCTGGCCGTCCATCTTGAAGCCGTCGAAGTTCCAGTCTTTCAGGAACATATCCACCAGCCCATCGGTATAAACGGCGGTATATGGATTAACGGGCGACAGGTACCAGCTGTCCCACCAGGTGATATCTTCGTGGGTGCCGTCGGCCTGCACCAGCAGCACTTCGGGATGATTCTGAGCAAGCGAACTTTCAGGATCGGCGGCAAGCGGGCACCACCAGAGTTTGGCCTTGAGGCCGGCAGCGTGGATGGCATCGGTCATACGGCGCATGCCGTCCGGCCCGATGCGGGGGTTGGCCTGCCAGTCGCCTTCGCAGATCTGGAAGCCGTCGTCCACGTCGACCCACTTGAAACCGAGCTCCACCACCTTGGGCAGGGTGCCGATGACCTCGTCTACCGTGAACTCACGTTCGTAGCCCCATGCGCACCATACGGATTCGTAGGCCCCTTCCGGGGAGACGGGGGCGGCGTAGCCATATTCCACCCGCATGTACTCTGCGAACGTGCGCAGCGGCACGAAGAAATCGCCTTCTGAAGAAAGGACGAATTGACGCAGGCTGCGAAGTGTGTCGCCGGGATTCAGCACCACGGGCTCGTCGAAATCCTGACGGATAACCGCGCGGGTGCGATTGCCTTTCCGGGAAACCGGCAAGGATACCAGCTTCATGGACGGTTCAGCGATACCTACGCTCAGGTTCTCGGAGGGGGTCCAGAGGCAAACCATTGGGATACCTCCGCCATAGTCACTGGAACTCATTCCCATATAGTTGCGCTGGTAGAATCCGTTCTCAACCGGGAAGGCCCAGTCTTTCCTGTCCGCAGTGGAAGATGGCTGGAAAGTCCACACCTTGGAGCCTTTCACTTCTATCGCGGAAGTTTCCATTGCACTGACCGACACGGGAGACGAACCGTTGTTGACAAACGAAACGGCGCGAATTGTGAGTCCGGGAAAACCATCCGGAAAGGATTCCTCGACGGTTACTTCGATGTTATTCAAAGTCTGATTGCCGCTAAGGAGTCTGTCGGCAGGGTAACTGCTGCATGCGGTAAGAACGAAAAACGCAGCGAGAAGTGAAATGGGCTTCATATCCGCTAATATGGCGAAAATCCGTGGAAATCTTTCATTTTACTTTCGTATTTCATAAAAAATCATTTCGTTTTGTTTCATTTGAAATTAAGTGTTATATTTGCTGAAGTAACCGAAATCAATAACCAAGCTATGAATATCTACGACACAGCTCAAGGGCGCCGCTCCGCCATTCTCCAGCGTCTCAAGGAAGACTCGACAGTCAATGTCACCCAGTTAAGCCAGATCTTCGGTGTTTCCGAAGTCACTATCAGAAAAGATCTCCGCATCCTCCAGGAACGCAAGCTCCTGACGCGCGTTCACGGCGGCGCCATCAAGGCTGCCGGAACCGGTGCTGTGGAGCCGGAAGAAAAGAATTTCGATTACAAGCAACTGGTGAACGTGCGTGAAAAAGAGGCCATTGGAAGACTGGCCGCTTCGCACATCAAGGAGGGCGACACAATCATCATCGATTCGGGCACCACAGCCATGGAAATTGTGAAGAATCTCGACCGTTTTAACGACCTCACAATCATAACCAACTCGGTCAATGCCATGATCGAGGCCGTGAAGTACAAGAGGTTCAAGGTTATCCTGCTCGGCGGAAACGTGCGTGAAACCAGCCTCTCCACCGTAGGTCCCGTAACGGAATCCAGCCTCAAGCTTTTCTACTGCGACAAGCTCTTCCTGGGAGTGGATTCGTTCAGCGTGGATGCCGGCCTTTCGACGCCCAGTGTGGAGGAGGCGAGCACCAACCAGGTGATGATTTCCCGGGCCCGCGAAGTGATTGCCGTATTCGATTCTTCCAAGCTCGACAAGAGGGCACTCGCGTTCATCTGCATGCCGGACAAGATCAATACAATCATAACGGATTCACATCTTCCTGCAGGGCTCAAAAATCAGCTCAAGAGCATGAACATCAACGTGGAGACCGTAATGGTATAATTGTAATCGAAACGTGCGGAAACGTTTTTTGCTTTCGATAATCGTAACCCAATCGAAACACTCTTAAGTAATTTTCTATTTTTGTGCCTATAATGACACATACCAATTACACCTACTGCGAAATAAAGCAGCAGCCGGCCACATGGCTCAGTTCCTATGATATTGTGCACGCGCGCAAGAAGGAAATCTCTGAATTCGTTCACAAGCATCTTGACGAAGATTATTCCGTGGTGCTCACCGGTGCGGGAACTTCCGCATACATAGGCGACGCCCTGGAGTGCTCCTTCTTCTACACGATTTTCAGGGGAGCCCGCGCCATCGCCACCACCGACATCATTACCAACCCGAACCTGTACTTCGATTCCAGGAGCAAGGTGCTACTGATTTCGTTTGCACGTTCGGGTAACAGCCCCGAAAGCGTGGCGGCCGTGAATCTGGTGGAAAAGACGGCAGGGAAGGTGGCCCACATCTTCATCACCTGCAACGCCGAAGGCGAACTGGCCAAAAAGAAGGGGAACAATATCCTCACCATCCTCCTTCCTCCAGAAACCAATGACAAGTCACTCGCGATGACCAGCAGCTATTCTTCGATGCTGCTCACCTGCTCGCTGATTTCCCATATCGACACTTTGGACGAGGATTATCCGCTGGTGAAGGCTGTCGCGGACGCAGTGGGCAAGGCCATCGAGCGCTACGAGAACGACATTAAGGAAATCGCAGGGCGCAACTTCAAGCGTGCCGTATTCCTCGGGTCCGGCCCTCTCAAGGGTGTGGCGGAAGAGTCCCGTCTCAAGCTTCAGGAACTCACAGACGGCGCCGTGATGTGTGCTTTCGATTCCTTCCTGGGCTTCCGTCACGGTCCCAAGGCAGTGGTTAATGAAGACACTCTGTTGGTATATCTGCTTTCTCCCAATTCCGACGTGAGAAGGTACGAAATGGATCTGGTGAACCAGATTCGCAAAGGCAACAAGATAAAGGGCGCGGTAGCCGTGTATATGAAAGGCTGCGGCACGGATCCCTCCCCGTGGGATCTTTCCGTGGAACTCGACATCCCCGCAAGCATGCCTTCGTGCTACGGAGCGGTTGCGTATGTGTTCGTGGCCCAGATGCTCGGCCTGTTCAAGTCCATGGACCTGGGTCTCAATCCCGATACTCCGTCAGTCTCCGGAAATATCTCCAGGGTGGTCGAGGGAGTAACCTTGTATTAATGACAATTCAATAAATAACCAATAATTCATTATCAATGAAAAGAACGTTCATCAGAGTATTGGCAGTGATGGCTGGTCTGTTGCTGTCGATTTCCGCCTTCGCCCAGAAGATTACGGTCTCCGGGCAGGTGCTCGATTCGAGCGACGGTCTGCCGGTGATAGGCGCGGGCGTCGCCGTTTCCACCGGAGGCGGAACGATCACGGACTATGACGGCAAGTACGTCATAACCGTCCCTGAAGACGCGACTCTCACATTCTCCAACATCGGCTACAAGTCCGTTACGGAGAAAGTTGCAGGACGCACTGAAATCAACATCAAACTCACTCCCGACACCGAGTCGCTGGAAGAGCTTGTGGTTCTGGGTTACACCTCCCAGAAGAAAAACGAACTTTCCAGTTCGGTTGTTTCTATCAGCGGAGACAAGCTTGCAGACGTTACCACCCCCGACGTGGGTAACATGCTGCAGGGTAAGGTTGCTGGTGTGGTTGTCATGAACGGTTCCGGCCAGCCCGGTTCATCAGCCGACATCCGCATCCGCGGCACCGGTTCCATCACCGCAGGCGCAGGCCCGCTCTATGTGGTGGACGGTGTTGCAGGCGGCAGTTTCAACCCCAACGACATCGAGACCCTTACCGTTCTTAAGGACGCATCGGCCACCGCACTCTACGGTGCCGCGGCTTCCGGCGGTGTTATCGTCATCACCACCAAGAGCGCCAAGAGCGACAAGTCGAACGTCAACTTCAAGGCGAGCGCCGGTATCAAGAAGGCCCTTTCCGGAAGGTTCAAACCCATGGATGCCTACGAGGCCTACGAGTTCATGTCGGAAATCTACTCCGAAAGCAATCTCGCCAAGAACGCTCCCAAGTACGACGACCTTGATGAATACAACTTCAACTGGATTGACAACGTGTTCAAGACCGGTGTGGTGCAGGACTACTACGTATCTGCAAGCGGCAAGGCCGGAAAGGTGGGTTACTATGTGAGCCTTAACAGATACGATGAGGATGGTACGCAGATCAATTCCGGATTCGTGCGCAATGCTGCCCGAATCAACCTCTCCGCCCCTCTTGCCGAACGCCTTACGATGAACGTTCGCTTGAATTACCAGAAGTCCTCTTCGCAATGGGCATCTTCCGGAACCCGCGAACTGGCATACGTGATGCTGCCCTTCGATGTTCCCTATAAAGTGGATAACGACGGCACGGTCACTGCCGAGCCAATTCAGATTTCATCTGCCACCAGGTCTGACAGTCACCGTAAATGGTATTCAGCCAGAACATTGAACGTTCTGTTCGGGGAACAGTACAACTATTCCCGTGGCCACGACGAAGGCCTTACCGGAGACCTCCAGCTTACGTGGAACATAACCGACTGGCTCACCTTTACCACCACCAACCGTTTCGACAGTTCCAATTCATTCTCGGAGTCTTATGAGGACGCCAGGGTGAATGGAGAAGGAAGCCTCAGTAATACCGATAGCGAATGGAACGGCTGGGGAACCACCAACCTGCTCAAGTTCCACAAGAAGTTCGGCGCACACGACTTCAATGCCGTGGGCGGATGGGAATACGGCGAAGGCTATGTGCGCACAATGGGCGCTTCAGGAACCAGCCTGCCTCCCGGACAGAGGTCTCTGAGCAATGCAGCCAAAGCCGGCAAGCCTAGCGGGCAGGACTACGACACCCGTAGCTGGGGCCTTCTCAGCCAGGTGCAGTATTCCTACCAGGGTAAATACGTTGCCACGGCTTCGCTCCGCTACGACGAGAGCTACAAGTTCGGTCCGCTCAACCGCGGAGGTTTCTTCCCCGGCGTTTCCGCTGCCTGGATTATCAGCAGTGAGAAATTCATGAAAAACGCCCCGGCGGTATCTTTCCTTAAACTTCGTGCGGGCTATGGCAAGACCGGTAACGACAACATCCCGGCCTTCAAGTATCAGGATTCTTTCGAACTTTCCAGCAGTTATAATTCAAAGGCGGCTGCTTTCGTGAAACAGGCGGCCAACTACAGTCTCGGCTGGGAAGAGGCCTATATGGCCAGCCTCGGTATCGATGCCACTTTACTGAATAATGTGGAGATCACTCTTGATCTGTACAATACCCTTAACTCCAAGCTTCTGCTCGACGCACCCATGGCTCCTTCAACCGGCTTCTTCGCCGTTACGAGCAACGTAGGAAAGGTGCGCAACCGGGGCGTAGAGTTCGTATTGAGCGCTCCTATTCTCAAGAGGGGAGACTTTACATGGCAGGGAGGTCTGAACCTCGGCGCCAACCAGAACCGCGTACTGGAGCTTCCCGAGCATAAGGATATTCTTGCCGGCGGTTCCGCAAAAGTTTATCAGCTCATAACCGAAGGCCGCGACATCTATTCCTGGTATATGCCCAAGTGGGCTGGAGTGGATGTTGAAACCGGTTTCCCGCTCTGGGAGCACATCATTACCCAGAAGGAACTCGACGATCCGGACAGCAAATACAGCCCAGACTTCTATAAAGCCGGTGACGTGATTCTCACCAGCAAGTATGGCGATGCCACGGAACAGTTCGTAGGCAGTGCATCCCCGTGGTTCACGGGCGGCCTGAACACCTCTCTGTCCTGGAAGGGTATCACCCTCAGCGCAAACGGCAGTTTCGTGGTGGGTAACAAGGTTTACAACCGTACTCGTCAGGATATAATGGACACCGACGGTGCAAAAAGCGGATACAACCAGCAGTCGTTCGACAACGGACTTGGATGGGTGCGCTGGTATGCAGATGACCGTTACGGCACCAACTGGAAGGCTACTCATCCCGAAGCCGTGAACGGCGGTAACTCCGAGGCCAATGAGTATTCTTCCCGTTACCTCGAAGACGGCAGCTTCTTCCGTCTGAGGAACGTCACTCTTTCCTACGACTTGCCATCGAATCTTATCAGCAAGGTTAAGATGTCGAGTGCCAGGGTTTACGTGTCGGCCGACAACATCCTCACTCTCACCCGCTTCTCGGGAATGGATCCCGAAGTGAGCCTGGAAGGCGATACCTATTCTCTTGCCGGATTATTCTCGGACAACTATCCGGTTCCGATGTCGGTAGTGTTCGGCATAGATATCAATTTCTAAACAGAGTTCAATTATGAAAAAGATATTCATTTTCGGACTTTCACTGCTAGCCATCGCAGCCTGCGATATGGATTTCGTCCCTTCTGACGCCATGTCTTCGGCAGCTCTCAAGACAAATCCTGAGTCCGCCGTATATACCACCGACGGCATCTATGCCCTCTTCAAGGATCATCTTCCGTACAAAGGAGAGGAAAAAGGCCCCAATGACAACCGTTTCGTGCGCCACTTCTTCCAGCTCACCGAGACCAGGAGCGACAACGTGACCATTTCCGGTCACTCCACCGACCCGTTCCTCGGCCCCTACCGCTATGAGGACAATCCCAGCAAGAACAACATCTACTACACATGGTGGATTTCTTATAAGATTATCTATGCCGCCAATGCCAACATCGACGGTATTAGCGAGAACGCGACAGGTGCAACCGCCCATCTTCTCGGTGAGAACTATTTCCTCCGTGCATTCACGCATTTCAATCTGGTGAACATGTTTGCCTTGCCTTATTCCGCCGGCCGCGACAACCCCGGAATTCCGCTTCGCAACAGTATGGACTATGCAACCACCACCAGAGCTTCCGTGGGTGCTGTGTACGATGCTATAGTCTCCGACCTCAAGAAGGCCATAGATTATATGGACAAGGGGGCGGCCCGCGGATGCGAATATGCCTCTGCAACCGCAGCCAGGCTGCTTCTTTCCAGAGTGTACCTGAGCATGGGCGACGAGCACCTGCAGGATTGCATCGACCTTTGTGACGCGCTCATCAGCCGCGCTCCGGCTACTGTAAGCGCTCCATACAGCGAAGAAACCCTGGCTGCCTATCCAACAGCTACCTACAGCTCGCCCGAAACCATCTGGTGCATACGTCATTTCTTCCCGGAAGATCTGAACGATGGATGGGGCAACTTTGAAAGGAATGTTACCGTGGGCGCAATGTACTATGCAACCGGTGCCGAAAAAGACGGTTGGGGAGAATGGTATTGGAACGATGAACTTATCGAACTCTTCCAGCGCTATCCCGAGGACAGGCGTTTCAAGGCCTATTTCCACTACAACCCGATTGGGGTTCTGGATAATGGCCTCAAGATGGTTACCTTCCCCGTCAAGGATGCAAAGGGCGACTTCTGCTATTCGGGTATCGCCAAGGAACTCACCGCTAATCCAGACGGTTCCTACTCATTCACTTACGAGAAGAAGAATTACACTGCGACTCCGCAGGTAGTTAACGGTTACACGAGGTACTACCTCAACGGCAACCTCACCGGAGACGCTACTTTCGGCAAGGACGGCAACAGCCCGGCATATATCCGCGATGATGTGGATGCGGACAACGGCATACGCAGCAATATGTATGTCAAATACTTCAACACCAAATTCAGCGGACAGGACGGTTATATGACCTGCACGTCTCCCGTTTTCCTTCGCTGGGGTGAAGTCTGGCTCAACAGGGCCGAGGCGTATGCACGCAAAGGCCAGGTGGGTCCTGCACTTGCGGACGTGAACGTAATCCGCCACCGTGCCGGTCTTCCAGCCACGGCAGATTTCGATGCTACAAACATGGCAGCCCGCGGCTATACCGATGCCCTTGATGTGGTTCTTGACGAGCGCCGTATGGAATTCTGCTTCGAGGGTCAGCGTATGTTCGACCTTCTCCGAAACAAGAAATCCATCGACCGCCGCTATGTGGGTTACCATCCGTGGGAAGTCATCGCATACAATGACAATCGTATAGCCCTTCAGCTGCCCAAGGATGAAATTGCGGCTCCGGGCTCGGACGTGACTCAGAATAAACGATAAAGCACGACAATATGAAAAAGATATTTGTTCTTTCTGCCGCCGTTCTTGTGGCACTCCTTCAGGGATGCCAGCAGGAACCTACCGGCAATGTTGCAACGGAAATTCAGGAGAAGCCGGATCCGGAACTCTCCTTCTCCGGAGTTCCTAAGGATACTCTGGAATCCGGAAAATCGTTCACCTTTACGGTTGGTTCCCTGTCCGACGGCAAGATAACCGTTGCGGTGGATAAGCCCACGGCTGCAATCCTGAAGCCGAATGCAGACACAACCGCATACAAGATTACGGCCTTCTCCGCAAAAACCCAGAAGGTGACAATCACTGCCACTCAGGTTTCCACCGTACATTATGCGAATGCCAAGAAAACAGCTTCCTTCATCATCCACGGTTACGGTGCGGTGGATCTTCCCGGCCCGGATGATGCGATAACCGGAACCGAGGTGACCTACACCGAGGCGACAGGCGTTGTATACGGTCCCGAGAGAGGACTTTATACCGGCTTCGAAATCTCTTCCGATGCAGACGTGCCCACAGCTGCTGACATAAGTGCAAAGCGCATCCAGGGCTACAATTTGCTGCTTCTGGAATTCAATCTGAACCAGTTTGTGAGTGGCGGCGGCATTTCCGCCGATTACCTTACCGTGGTGCAGAAGGCGTTCGATGCCGTTCGCGCAGGCGGATGCAAGGCTATAGTGCGTTTTGCTTATATCTTCGCTTATAACGAGGCTACCGACTGGCCCAGCGTGGTCACCGATCCAGAGGTGGACAAGGTGCTCGATCACGTAGAACAGCTACAGCCGGTGCTTACCAAGAACGAGGATGTAATCTTTGTGGTTCAGGCTGGTTTCGTTGGCGCATGGGGTGAGTGGTACTACTCCACCCACTTCAAACAGCCCGGCTCCAAGGAGAGTTATGAAAGCCGCAAGCAGCTTACGGATGCTCTTCTGAAAGCCGTTCCGGCATCCAGGCAAATTGAGCTCCGCACTCCGGAATTCAAGTTCAAATTGGGCTATGAAAAGTCCCTGGCAGACACCCTTACGGCCGATACCGCTCACGACGGTTCCACGAAGTCCCGTCTCGGTGGTCACAACGACTGCTTCCTGGCCGATGCCGAAGACAGGGGAACATTCCCGGCAGACAGCTCCCGTACCTTCTGGAAAGCCGAATCCCGCTATACCATTATGGGCGGCGAGACCTGCGGTCTTTCCGATTACGGCCTGTGCGAAAATACCATCAAGGACCTTGAAGACTACCACTGGACCTATCTGAACGACGGCTACCACGAAGGTGTAATCGCCCGCTGGAAGACCGACGGCTGCTACAATACCATCAAGGAACGTCTGGGCTATCGCCTGGTACTCAAGGATGTCCACTATGACGCAATCACCGTGGGACAGCAGTGCAAGGTCACCATCAGGTTCTACAACAAGGGCTTCTCCGCTCCGCAGAATCCGCGTGAAGCCTGGCTCGTGTGGGAAGATCCGAACGGAGATGTGGAGAAGTATCCTCTCGGTTTCGATCCCTGCACCTGGCATTCCGGTTACAATGCAGCAGTGGGGGCCTTCATTCCTACGAGCGAAAAGGGTACCCTCTATCTGGAGCTGTCGGATCCGCTGCTCTCGGACAAGCCGGAATACAGCATTCCGCTGGCCAACACCGACGTGTTCGACCCTGCAACAGGTTACAACAAACTGTTTGAAATCAAATAAACCATGAGAAAGAGTTTTCTTATAACTCTTATTCTTATCGCTGCTGCTGCCGTTTCCTGTAACGGCAGCAGTTCCGATAATAAAGAAACGACTCCGGAAGATCCCACCCCCAAGCCGGGAACCTATAAGTTCGTTGCACCTCCGCTGAAAGGCAGCTGGAGCGCAGGTGACAAGATCTATGTACACGGCTCTATGGGCACATTTGCGGAGGTAGTGACCATTTCCGAAGAGAATATCTCCGCAGATGGCAAAACCGCCACCGCAGAGCTTGGTTCAGTCACGGAGCACACGGTCGAGCCGGACTATCTCTATGCCGCATGGCCGGACGAGGCAGTCAAACACAGTAAAGGTAAAATCAGTGCCAAAACCAGTTTCTCCCTGTGTGATCGGCCTCTTGGAGCTGCATATCTGGATAAGGATACCTTTACCTTTATAGATGCCTCCGGTAGCATTTCTTTCACCGTGACCGGCGATTACGACCGATTCGCACTGGCAGGCAACGGTCGTGAAGGAATAGTTATCAGCAACTTCCAGGTAGAGCACACTTCCCAGAAGACCGCTTTTACCCAGAAAGAAAACAGCGGCTATCCATTTATATACGGAGATGTGACTTCCGGTAAAACAAATGAAGTGTGGTTCTCCGGAAACATGAGTTTCAATGACGGAATCAGCATCTATCTCTCAAAGAATGATGCCTGGACCGCCATCTGCACCATTTCAGATAAGATTAAAGTCACCGCCGGGAAGAACGTCGACATAGGCGACCTCACCACTTCCATCAAACCTTATGACGGGCGTGCGCCGAAGATGCCTCAAATGGGTGAAATCACCGAGTACGACGTTGCATTCAACGAACTCTCCGGGCTTTGCCTGAGTGCCGACGGATCCTTCCTCTGGGGCATGGGCGACGACGGCTCCATAGCCAGACTTTCCCTGACAGGCGAGGTGCTCGAAGAGCATTGGATAGGCTGCGACCTGGAAGCCGTTACCATCGACCCGAGAAACGGCAACCTGATCGTGGGTATCGAAGACTGCTTCAATCCCAAGGGAACGGCAGAGGATGATTATATCTGGTCGTACAATGGAGTGGGCCGTATCGCAGGACCGAGTTTCAGGACGGTCGAAGGCTTGTTCCGTATTGCTGATGCGAAGAGTTATAACAATGCCGGCATCGAAGGCATTACCTACTATAAGAACGGTCTGGTGTATGCAGGCGCGCAGGCGAATTCACACCTGTTCATCTGCGATATCGACCAGAATAAGGTAGTGGGCGACATTAAGCTCCGTGAGGTATTCCCGCAGATTACCGAGATTGCCGACCTCTGTTACGATTCTCTCACCGACTGGCTCTGGGTGATCGATTCCGAAGCCCGCAAGTTCTTTGTGCTTACCGGCGACGCCAGCGAGATGCTTGGTTACTATGCCACCGGAGATATTGCCAATCCTGAAGCCATTTTTGTGGATCACGTTCACAGTTGCATCTGGGTTGGTGACGACTACGGCGATGTATCACACCTCTACCGCTTCGACTTCACCGGTCTGGACGATGCAATAATAGCCGCCCATTAAGAGAGCGGCTTGCCAACGAATAAGGGCGACCCGAAATGGGGCCGCCCTTATTATTTGATGAAAAGAGTAAATTACGGAAGAGCGATTTCGAGGAACGGAACCTGTCCCACATCTGTTCCGATAGGAAGCATACCAACCTGTGCCCAAGAAGCGGGGGGTACCATGTTATAAACAATACCAAAGCCGATCTTGCCCTTTGCGCGAGCATTGATGGCGCTGCGTAAAATAGAGAACTCAACAAAAGCGGTGCCGTTTACAACCTTACCTGCGGACTCAATGAATCCGGTGATTTCGATCTGTTCGTTGGTAGCGCCATTGCCCCAGAACTCAACCTGCTCGCCGGTGGCGGGATCGGTATAGTTCAGAGCCTTGTAGATGGCTGCATCTTCCATGTTGATAACGGCGTCAAGAGTGGAATTGAGGATACCAGCTTCGCTTTCGATCATGAATTCGTAGCCAGAGGGTTTCCAGATCCAGCTGGTGAAACCGGTGGTAGGATCGTTGTCGGAATCGATGAACATGTCGATAGGTGCAGCGGTCATGTCTTCGGGGATAAGTGCCTCGAAATAGATGTACAGATTCGTGGCATCTGCCGCGGTCTTGAGAGTGAGCATAGAAGCCCTGGATTCAACAGTCTCTTCGTCCCCTTCGTTAATCTCTGCGGCAACAGCTACATCTGCCCAGTCGGAAAGATCGCCGTCAATCTTGATATTGACTTCGGTAGCGGTCTTTTTGCCCTTTCCGCCTTTTCCATTGTCGTCCTTGTTGCAGGACACCATGCCCACCACTGCGATGGTAGCAAGGATTGCTAAGAATACTTTTTTCATTTTTTGATAAAAATATTGGTTGTTTTTAATGTTTTGGTTCGGGTGTTAGTCTCACAAATATAAAATATTTGCACCTAAAACTTCGCACAGATTCTGTTTTTTTTCGAACGAAACGTTTCGGATAGTTTCGAAACGTAAGTTCTACTCCCGCATTCCGGTGAAGAGGTTGCAGATTCCAAGGCTAAGCGGCCGGTGACGCACTTCCGCGAAACCGGCCTTTTGCATTGTGGCCATCCAGTCTTCCGGCTTGGGGAAGTCCAGTACGGATGCCGGTAAATAGCGGTAAGCCGCTTTGTCTTTGGAGATGCCGGCGCCTATCAGCGGCATTATGCGGGTGAAATAGAATTTGTATGCCGCGCGGACAATGGGGTTACGCGGGATGCCGAGTTCCAGCATTACGAAGTGCCCTCCCGGGCGAAGTACGCGAAGCACTTCCTGCAGGGCTTTTTCCCTGTTCTCGAAGTTGCGCACTCCAAATGCCGCTGTTACCGTGTCGAAGGAGGCGTCGGGGAATTGCAGCGCGCAGCAGTCGCCCTGCTCGGCTCTCACTGTCGCTGCCGCGCGGTGCTCTGCTGCTCCGCCCACCGAACCGTTCAACCCTGCCGCCTCAACTTTGCGGCGCATCACCTCCAGCATGCCTTCGGAAATATCCACCCCCACGACCGAAATCTCCGCTGTGGAAGTTCCTATATTCTGTAATGGACCTTCCCAGATTTCGGTCTTTTTCTGTCCAGGTCCCCCTTTAAAACCTGGGTCCTTCCCAGATTTCGGTCTTTTTCTGTCCAGGTCTCCCCCGAAAACCTGGGACCTGCACAGTTTTTGGCCTTTTTCTGTCCAGGTCCCCCTCGAAAACCTGGGACCTGCACAGTTTTCGGCCTTTTTCTGTCCAGGTCCCCCTTGAAAATCTGGGACCTTCCCAGTATTTAGCCCTTTTCTGTCCAGGTTTCCCAGATGTTTCGCTATTGCAATTGCGAAATCCCCGGTGCCGCAGGCTTCGTCCAGAACACGCGGGCCGATAACCTCCCTTAATGCCCTGCGGCGCCACGCCCGGTCCGCCCCAAGTGAAGTCAGATGGTTGAAGGCATCGTACCCGGGGGCGATGCTGTCGAACATCTGCTGAATCTTTTCTTTTTGAGGCATAATGCTACGGAACGGGGTCGTATCCGCTTCCGCCCCAGGGGTGGCAGCGGAGAATGCGGCGAAATGCCAACCATCCGCCCTTGAAGAGCCCGTATTTCTTGAGGGCCTCCACGGCGTATTGCGAGCATGTGGGGGTGTATCGGCAAGACGCCGGCGTGAGCGGTGAGATGCACTTCTGGTAGAAGCGGATCAGCAGCAGCGGGATGGCGATGAGGATATTTCGAATCGCGCTCATCCCACTATTCTACGAAGAACTACGGCGACGTCGTCCCGAATCGCAGCGAAATCGGCTACCTCGGGGGAGTTGTACTGCAGCAGAATGTCGAAACCGGTCGCGGCTGCTCCCGGGGTGGCACCCAGCAGTTCCTTCTGAAGCCGATAGGCCTCGCGGATGCGACGTTTGAGCAGGTTGCGCTTCACGGCACGCTTGAAAAGGCGTTTTGGAACGGCCACGACGATGCGCGAATACTCCAGGTCGTTGCGCATAAAGCAGACCTTGAGGAGTTCGCTGCGCATCCACTTGCCCCCGGCGAGAAGGGCTGCGACGTCCTTCACCCCGCTGATGCGTTCCGCCTTGGAAAGCCCATGGGACTTCTGCGCGGTCATAATTTACTTGAGGCTGTCGAGATAAATCTCGATGGCGCGGGCGGCGGAGGGAGCTTCCGGAGTGGGAGCCTGAATGGCAATCTCAAGACCGGCTTCCTGCATTGCGCCCACGACGCTGCGTCCGAACGACACGAACTTGACCTTTCCCTGTTTGAAGTCGGGGAAGTTTTCGTAGAGACTCTTCACGTCGGCGGGGTTGTACAGCACCACGATGTCGTAGTCGGCCAGGTTGAGGTCGTGCAGATCCTGCGTGACGCTCTTGACCATCACGGCTGCGGTGAAGTCGAGCCCTGCTCCCTGGAAGAGGGAAGAGAGGGCGTCGTGAGAACCTTCGCTCTTGGCGATGAGGAACTTTTCACCTTTGTGTTTGGTGCCGATAAGGCCGATGATCGACTGCGGCGTACCATCGCCGAAGAAGATTTTACGTTTGCGGTAAACTATGTGTTTCTGCAGGTAATTGGCCACCAGCTCGGTGGTGCAGAAATACTTCATGGTTTCGGGAACCTTGAAACGGAGTTCGTCTGCGAATGCGAAATAGGCGTCGATTGCGTGCCTGGAGGAGAAAACCACTGCCGTATAATCGGGCAGATTGATTCTCTGGGCCCTGAATTCTTTGGAACTCACCGGCTCGATACAGAAGAACGGACGGAAAAAGAGCTGTGCCTTGTACTTGCCCTGAAGGGTTTCGTACGCAATCATCTTCGACGGCGTCTTCTGGGATATCAGAATCTTCATAATGCTTCTCTTCTTTGCTACAAGACCGCCGCCACGGCAATAAGGGTGGCAAGCGGTATTAATTCAAGGCCGCAAAGATACAAAAAAGTCTGCAATACGAAGTATTTTCCACTTAAAAACTGTCCTTCTCGAATGAGTGTTATGACCAGAACAGCCGCCAATTCAGTCCACAGAACCACTCTGGCAGCCATATCTTCGATATGGAAAAGCCAGAATATGGCAGCGCTCAAAAGCATGAGCGGCAGGGCTGCGATGAGGTAATTCCAGAGAGCGTGAGAAGAGGCGGCGCGGGCTTCGGAATCGAGTTTTGACCGACGGAAAAGCGCTGCCAGAATTGCTCGCAACAGTAGCCAGGCCACAAGAATCCCAAGAAGGGCTGCCGTGCGCACACCCGGTATGAGCTCGTTCAAAAATGTGGCCGGATATAGACAGTAACGGTCGGCCAGAAGGGCGAGGATACCCAGGCCGACGAGGCCGCAGCGGTTGCGGGAACGCGCCATTCCGAGGCTGTGTTCTATTTCCACGTTTCCGCGACTGCGTACGAGGCAGCCGGTGAGAAGTGGCCAAAGACGAAGGTAATCCCTGAGCACCAGCAGTGCGGCCGCCAGCATCGCCACCACGAGTATCCGGTTCACCACAGCGTCTGCCCAAATGGCAGGCGGCAGCGCTCCGGGAGAGGTGGGAAGATGCAGCGTGCCCCAGTCCATCAGTTTCCTCTTTTAGCGTTGTAACCCATACTCTGGAGAAGGGCGACCACTTTGTCGCGCAGGTCTCCCTGAAGGGTGATCTCTCCGTCTTTGGCTGTTCCGCCCACGCCGCATTTGGTCTTGAGAGTTTTACCCAGGGCGGCCAGGTCGTCGCTGCTGCCTACGAATCCGGCTATCAGCGTAACCTGTTTTCCGGCCCTCTGGCGGCGGTCTATAGTAACGATGAGTCGTTGCTTCTCCGGCGGGAGCGTTTTAGCTTCTGTAACATCCGATGTTACATATTTGAAATTAGGATCGGTGGAATAAACCACCCCTAAACGTTTTTTCCAGTCGTTGTCTGCCATATCTGCAAAGATAAGTCATTCTTTTCGTATATTTGCAAGCTATGACAGATAAGAAGTTCAGGAAATGGAATCTGATAGGCGCACTGGCGGCTTTTGTCGTCTCTGCTGTCACCTATCTTTGCACTATAGAGCCCTCTGCATCCTTCTGGGACTGCGGGGAATTCATCGCATCGTCGTATAAGCTGGAGGTTGGTCATCCTCCCGGAAACCCCACTTTCCAGCTTTTTGCCCGTCTCTTCACTCTCTTCGGGGAAGGGGAGGGCGCTGCCGTGGCGGTGAACGCCATGAGTGCTCTTTGCAGTGCGCTCACCATCTTCTTCCTGTATCTCACGATCGTGTGGTTCGCAGGCCGCCTTGTCCGTCGTCGCGAAGGCAGCGAATTTACTGAAGGTCAGGCGATTGCAATCATTGGCTCCGGCCTGGTCGGCGCGCTGGTATATTGCTTCTCCGACACATTCTGGTTCAGCGCAGTAGAGGGTGAAGTGTATGCAATGTCCAGTCTCTTCACGGCCATGGTTTTCTGGGCCATGACCCGCTGGTACGATGTCGCCGGCACGCCTCACGCCAACCGCTGGATAGTGCTCATCGCTTTCCTCATGGGCCTCAGTATCGGAGTGCATCTGCTTAACCTGCTGGCAATTCCGGCGCTGGTATTCATGTATTACTACCGCCAGCGTGAGGAAAAACCCTTCACTTTCTGGGAGTTGGTAAAGATATTCGCGGTGGGCGTGGCCATCCTGGCCCTCATCCTGTTCGTGATAGTGCCGCTGCTGCCGAAGATGGCCGCATATGTGGACCTCTTCTTCGTGAACAGCCTCGGTCTGCCGTACAACAGCGGCGCCGCCTTCTTCATCCTGGTGCTTCTGGCCGCCTGTTTCTGGGGTATCTTCGCCACACTGAAGCGCCAGAAAGTCTTCTGGAATACTGCGCTTCTGTGTCTTACCACCATTATAATAGGATTCTCGATCTTCTCGCTCGACATCATCCGCTCCAGCGCGAAGACTCCTACCAACGAATATCAGCCGGATAATGCTTTTACACTCGTCCGCTACCTCTCCCGTGAGCAATACGGCAGCAACCCGCTCATTTACGGGCAGTATTACGGCGCCCCATGGGAACTCAAGCAGACCAAGTACTGGGCCCCGCTGAACGGCAAATACAAGAAGGTGGAAGGCCCCATCCAGGCGGTCTATGCCCCCGAGGCCAAGATGCTCTTCCCGCGCATGTGGAGCGACGGCGGCGGTGATTCCCGCTACGAGGCGTTCTACAAGGTATACACCGGCGGCAAGGGCCGCAAGATCCGCGGAGCCCGCGCTCCAAAGCCCACGATGGGCGCGAATCTGGCCTATTTCTTCGACTATCAGCTGAACTGGATGTACTGGCGCTACTTCATGTGGAACTTCGTCGGTCGCCAGAATGAAATACACAGCCCCTCGCCAGGAAACATTTTCTATGGTAACTGGGAGAGTGGCATCGGTTTTATCGACCACTGGCGTCTGGGCGACCAGAGCGAGGCTCCCGCAGTGCTTGCGGAAAACGCCGGCAAAAACCACTACTTCTTCCTGCCCCTGTTGCTCGGCCTGCTTGGTCTCTGCTTCCAGTTCGGACGCGACAAACGTGGCAGCTGGCTCAATTTCCTGATGTTCTTCATGACGGGAATCGCCATTGTGGTGTATCTGAACCAGCCTCCGTATCAGGTGCGCGAGCGTGACTACGCCTACGCCGGTTCCTTCTACTTCTTCAGCGTCTGGTGCGGCCTGGCCGTACTGGCGATATACGAATGGATACAGGAGAAGGCGAAGAGTGAGGTTCCGTCGTGGGTAGCTCCGGCGCTTTCTGTGTTGTGCCTGGCGGTGCCCGCGCTGATGGGTGCCCAGAACTGGGACGACCACGACCGTTCGAACCGCAAGACCGCCGCTGAGATCGGCTACAATTATCTCAATTCCACCGGCCCGCAGGGCATTCTGGTGACTCATGGCGACAATGACACCTTCCCTCTCTGGTACGACCAGGAGGTGGAGAGCGTGCGGCCCGACGTCCGCGTGGTGAACACCTCGCTCCTCGGTACCGACTGGCACATCGACCAGATGAAGTGGGCTTGCAACGACAGCAAGCCGCTGCCGCTCACTGTGGGTCCGGAGCAGTATCTGTACGGAACAAACGAATACATCTACATAGTCGACAACCGCAATACGGTGATGCCGATTGCCGATGTGATGTATCTGTTCAAGCACCCGCAGGTGAAGGTCGGGCTCGGTTCCGGCCGCAAGGTCGACTACATCGCCTCCCGCAAGATATCGGTTCCCGTTAACAAGGAAAACTGCATCAAGTACGGCATCGTGGATGAGAAATACGCAACGCAGATTCCCGATTCGATAGTGCTGGAGATTTCTCCTGATAAGGATTATATCGACAAGCCCGAACTGTTTATGCTGGACCTGCTGAGCAATTATCAGTGGGATCGTCCGCTGAACCTGCTCAACATGGCCGGCGACATTAAGATGGGCATAAAGGATTATCTTGAGTATCAAGGCTTTTCATACAAGTTGATACCTTTCAAGAACCGTCCTTCCACTGCGGATCCCGGATTCGTGGAGACGGATGAGCTGTACAGGTTGATGACCGAAGTGTACAAGTGGGACGCCCTTTCCGCGGAAGGCTGGTTCGTGGACTACCAGAACTGCTATACCTTCCTCGGTGTGATGTCCATGCGCGGGCTGTTCTCCACATGCGCGAAGGCTTTCATGGCGGCTGGGGAAAACGACCGTGCCCTGGAGATGCTGGACATGTGTGGCGAAGTTATGCACCGTTTCCCGCTGTGCGCCGGTCCCCTCGGATTCTCGGGGAACGACTATATGGTGGTGCAAATGGTGGAGCAGTACTATAAACTCGGGCAGCGCGACAAGGCTGTCGAACTGGCTGTTGCCTTCGGAGACGAACTCATGCAGAGCGTGAACTTCTACCTGCAGTTCTACGAGTACGCCCGCAGCGACTTTGAGTCCGCGGTGAACTACCTGTACTTCCTGATAGACACTCTGGAGGCAGGAGGTGACAAGGACCTGGCTGAAAGCTATACCAAGGCCCTTTCCGACCTCGTGCATTCCGCAGTTCCGGCGAAATAGGAGGGCTACAGCTCCAGCCTGACGTAGATACTCAGCGGCAGTGCCTTGCCGAACTTGTCGTCAAGGGCGAGCTCGCCGCTGGTCATGCGGTAGCGGCCAGTTGGGATTGCGTCGGTGTCGGCCACGTTGTCTCCGGCCTTCAGCCCGAACGCTTCCCGTACGACCGTTTCGCCGAGAGCGGCGCTGTAGCCGTTGCTGTAGAGGTTCAGCACCATCCAGCCGTGCGGAGCCAGTATCTCGCTGACGGTGCGGAGCATCTCGAACAGGAGTTCGTCGAGTTTCCATTTTTCGCCGTCGGGCCCGTGGCCGTATGCCGGAGGATCGAGGATGATGCCGTCGTATTTGTGTCCGCGTTTTGCTTCGCGACGGGCGAACTTCATGGCGTCTTCCACCACCCAGCGGATATCCTGCAGGCCTGTTGCCTCCATGTTTTCACGCGCCCAGGATACCACCTGGCGCACGCTGTCCAGATGCGTCACGTCGGCCCCGGCAGCCCTGGCCGCCAGAGACGCGCCGCCGGTGTAGGCGAAGAGGTTCAGCACGCGGGAAGTGGCGGAACCGGCTGCTGCGGTTTCCGTCTTCCGGTAGATGAATTCCCAGTTCGGCGCCTGCTCGGGGAAGATGCCTACGTGCTTGAACGAGGTGAGGCCGAGGCGCATGCGAAGACGGAAGCCGTCGCCCGGATACTGAACGAACCACTGGTCCGGCATCTCGCGGAGCCGCTCCCAGGTGCCGCTGTCTTCCTTGCCGGCCTTGCCGAAACCGGCGCCGGGCTTGAATCGCACCGCCGCCAGCTTGTTCCACTCGGACGCCTGCATCGACGGGGTCCAGAGAGCCTTGGGCTCCGGACGAATCATGGCGTACTTGCCGAAACGTTCCAGTTTAAGACCGTCGCCGCTGTCCAGAAGGGCGTAGTCGCTCCATTCCTGTTTGGGAAAATCTACCATTTTGTGCAGTATAGAGGTTACCGGATACAAAGATATGCAGAATTTTGCTAAATTTGGGGCCGGAAAATTCAAATCTACATTAATATGCAGCACATTGACACTTACGATTTTACCGGAAAGAAGGCCATCGTCCGTGTAGACTTCAACGTTCCGCTCGACGAAAACTTCAAAATCACCGACGACACCCGCATCGTCCGCGCAATGCCCACTCTCAAGAAGGTCCTTGAAAAGGGCGGCTCCGTGATTATCATGAGCCACCTCGGCAGGCCCAAGAAAGTGGATCCCAAGTTCTCCCTGAGCCATATCGTGGACCACGTGTCCGAGTGCCTCGGCGTGCCGGTGAAGTTCGCTCCCGACTGCCAGAAGGCCGACGAACTCGCCGCAGCCCTTAAGCCAGGTGAGGCTCTTCTGCTCGAGAACCTCCGCTACTACCCGGAAGAGGAAGGCAAGCCTCGCGGACTCGCGGAAGACGCCACCGACGAAGAGAAGGCAGCAGCCAAGAAGGCCGTAAAGGAAAGCCAGAAGGCGTTCACCGCCAAGCTCGCCAGCTATGCCGACTGCTACATCAACGACGCTTTCGGCACCGCTCACCGTGCACACGCCTCTACCGCCCTCATCGCCGCATACTTCCCGAACGACAAGATGTTCGGCTACCTCATGGAAGGCGAAATCAAGGCTATCGACGCCGTTCTTAAGAACGCAAAGCGCCCCTTCACCGCTATCATCGGCGGCAGCAAGGTGTCCAGCAAGCTCGCCGTGCTCGAGAATCTCCTCCCGAAGGTGGACAATCTCATCATCGGCGGCGGCATGGGCTATACCTTCATCAAGGCGGAAGGCGGCAAGATCGGCAATTCCCTCCACGAAGACGAACTCATCCCGCAGGCTAAGGAAATCCTTGCAAAGGCCAAGGAACTCGGCAAGAAGGTGTACCTCTCCGTGCAGACCCGCGTAACCGAGGCTTTCGACAACGACGCTCCCAGCAAGCTCGTTCCCTCGCATGAGATTCCCGACGGATGGGAAGGAATGGACTGCGGCCCGGAGTCTTCCGAACTCTGGCGCAAGGTTATCCTCGAGTCCAAGACCGTCCTCTGGAACGGCCCGGTCGGCGTGTTTGAGATGCCCAACTTCGCAAAGGGTACCCTCGAGATTGCGCGCGATTTGGCAGATGCAACCGCAGCAGGCGCCTACACCCTGGTCGGTGGCGGCGACAGCGTTGCAGCAGTCACCCAGATGGGCTTCGCCGAGAAGGTGAGCTACGTCTCCACCGGCGGCGGCGCAATGCTCGAGGCCATCGAAGGCAAGGACCTTCCCGGTATCGCGGCAATTCGCGACTAAGGCTCGGCGCGACTAAGTTTTGGCGCCGGGTTTTCGGTGCCCTGATTTGAAGCCCGACCGATTTTGAAGCTGCCTCGCTCACTGCGGGGCGGCTTTTTTTATGGGTGGCACCGCCGCGCTGCCGCCCCGCTGCCGCCGCGCTGCCGCGCCGCCGCGCCGCCCCGCCGCCGACACAGCGCTCGCCTACGAAAATGGCCGAAAACGTAGGCGACCCCCCTAAAAAAGAGGGGGTAACTTACGAAAACGGGCAAAAACGTAGGCGAGGGTTCTCGCGAGGAGGATGCTGGAAGCAAAAAGGGCGAAAAATGCGACACCCCCCGGCGAAAAAGCTAGGGGGTGTAGCAAAAACGGCCGAAAATGCTTCCGCTCGTATAGCCGGGATGGTTATCCCAGAGGATGAGCGTTATGGGTCGGGGCCTGCTTGGTGCGCTTCGGAGGGGCCGGGGGCGTGGCACGGGCGGGAATCTTGCGGGCATAAGACAAAATCAAGATTGCAATGCCGGCCACCACGAATGGGACGCTGAGCCACTGGCCCATGTCCAGAGCCATGGTATTCTCGAATTCGACCTGGGGCTCCTTGATAAATTCAATCAGGAACCTCATGCCGAAGCAGCCGACCAGAAACCAGCCGAAGTGGAAACCGCGATAGGTCTTATCGAGCTTCTTCCAGTAGAACCACAACAACACGAGGCCAAGCACCAAATAGGACAAAGCCTCGTACAGCTGTGTAGGATGCTTGGGCTCGGTTTCGCCGCGGAGGTCGAACACGAATCCCCAGGGCAGGGAGGTCACATCGCCGTAGATCTCGGAATTAAACAGATTTCCCAGCCTGATCAGACACCCGGCGAAAGCCACGGTGATGCACAGACGGTCCATAATCCACAAAAAGTCAAACCCGTGGGGCTTGCCGTATTTGGCGGAGAACCACCACATTCCCAGAAGCAGGGCGATGGCGCCGCCGTGTGAGGCAAGGCCGCCTTTCCAGGGCATGAAAATCTCCCAGAAACCGGCCCAGGAGCCGAAATAATAATCCGGCTGATAAAAAATGCAATGACCGAGACGGGCGCCCACGATGGTACAGATCAGAAGGGTGTAGAGAAGCGGGTCCAGAAGTTTCTCCGGAACGCCTTCCCGGCGGAAGAACCAGCGGAAAATATACCAGCCGATAATGAAGCCGGAGATGAACAGCAATGAATACCAGCGTATTCCCAGGGACCCTATATGAAAAAGCACCGGGTCGACGTGCCAATGAACGAACAACATAGTAGCACAAAGGTAAAAAAAATATGTTAAATTTGTAGGCTAATCGAAACACACTGAAACGGCCTTAACCAATGGCAAACAAGAAAGTATTATCGTTTTGGGACATGTGGAACCTGAGCTTCGGGTTCTTTGGTGTCCAGATAGCATACGCTCTCCAGAGCGCCAATATCAGCCGCATTTTCGCAACCCTCGGGGCGGATCCCCACCAGCTTAGTTTCTTCTGGATTCTTCCGCCGCTGATGGGTATGATAGTCCAGCCCCTCATAGGCAAATGGTCCGACCGTACATGGACCCGCATGGGGCGTCGCAAACCCTATCTGCTGGTAGGCGCCATCATCGCCGTGCTGGTGATGATTTTCCTGCCCAACGCTGGGTCGCTGCATTTCTCCACGCGCCTGTTTCTCGGCCTCAACATGGCCATGTGGTTCGGCCTTTTCAGCCTTATTTTCCTGGACACCAGCATCAACGTGGCCATGCAGCCCTTCAAGATGATGGTGGGCGACATGGTAAGTGAAGAGCAGAAGGCCAAGGCCTACTCCATCCAGAGCCTGCTTTGCAACGCCGGAAGTCTGGTAGGATACCTCCTGCCCATCTTCTTTACGTGGATCGGTATTGCAAATGAAGCTCCCGAAGGGGTGGTGCCCGACAGTGTTATCACCTCCTTCTATGTGGGAGCAGCCATTCTCATCGCCTGCGTTCTCTACACCTTCCTCAAGGTGAAGGAAATGCCCCCGAAGGAGTATGCCGAATTCCACGGAATAGTGGCAGAGCCGGAAGGAACGGACGCCAAGGCCGCCAAGGAAGACGGCCTCCTGAAGCTCCTCACCAAGGCACCCCGCACCTTCTGGACCGTGGGCCTGGTGCAGTTCTTCTGCTGGGCGGCGTTCCTCTACATGTGGACCTATTCCAACGGCACCCTGGCGGCCAACTGCTGGGGCATCAATCCGTCGGAACCCGGAGCTACGGCAAGCCTGGAATATCAGGCGGCCGGCAACTGGGTGGGCGTGGTCTTCGCCGTGCAGGCGGTGGGCTCCATCCTCTGGGCCATGGTGCTTCCAAAGTTCAAGAACCTTAAAACCGCATACGTCGTAAGCCTTCTCATAGGCGCTGTGGGCTTTGCGAGCCTGTTCTTTATTCACGATAAATTCATAGCCTGCGGGGCTTACTTCCTGGTAGGAGCTGCATGGGCGGCGATGCTTGCACTGCCGTTCACCCTTCTCACCAACGCCCTTGAAGGCAATCCACACATGGGCAGCTACCTCGGCCTGTTCAACTGCACCATCTGCCTCCCGCAGATAGTTGCGGCGGCAACCGGCGGTCTGGTGCTCAGCCTTGTGGGAACCCAGCCCGCCATGCTCATCATGGCAGGCGTGTTCCTGGTGATAGGTGCAATCTGCGTGAGATTCATCAAAACCAAATAACTACATAAACAACAACCTCTAACAAACGCATGAAAAGGATTTTAACCGCAGTGGGAATCATGCTCGCGAGCATGTTTATCCCCGCCACGATATCCGCCCAAAACGGATATGTGGTTAAGGGTGTCGTAGTCGACAACCTCGGTCCTGTCATCGGCGCCACCGTTCTCGAACAGGGAACTTCCAACGGCACCACGACCGGCCTCGACGGCGACTTCGCCCTTAAAGTCTCAAGCGCGGAAGCAACGGTAGAGATCAGTTGCATAGGCTATGCCAGCCAGAGCTTCAAGGCCTCGCAGGTGCCGGCAACCATCACTCTCTCCGAAGACGCTCTCTTCCTTGAAGATGCCATCGTAATCGGCTATGGTACCGTCAAGAAGAGCGACCTCACCGGCTCCGTCGCCACGATTAAAGCCGACGAAATCAACCGTGGCGCGATCACGTCGCCCGACCAGATGCTTATGGGTAAGGTCGCCGGTCTGCTTGTCACCCCGGCTTCCGGCCAGCCCGGTGCTTCGGCAACCATCCGTATCCGTGGCGCCGCATCGCTCAACGCCTCCAACGATCCTCTTATCGTTATCGACGGCGTCCCGATCACCGGCGACGGCGGTGCAGGTATGGGTAATCCCCTGGCTTCCGTGAACCCGGCCGACATCGAGAGCTACTCCGTTCTCAAGGACGCATCGGCAGCGGCCATCTACGGTTCCCGCGCATCCAACGGTGTTATCATGATCACCACCAAGAAGGGTGCCGCAGGTGCTGGCGCAAAGAAGGTGAAGGTTAACTACACCGGAAGCGTCTCCGTGAAGCAGAACTACCAGTTCTTCGACATGATGAACGGTCAGGAATACGCGGACTTCGTGAAGAACAATTACGCTGAATCCGCCTCTCTGCTTGGTTACAACGGTGAGATTTACGACACCGACTGGCAGAAGGAAATCTACCGTCTGGCCATCAATACCGACCACAACGTGAGCGCATATGGCGGCCAGGTCGTCCCGTTCCGTGTGAGCCTTGGTTACAACCTCGACCAGGCAACCATCAAGGTTGGTGACAACCAGCGTGCAAACCTCGACGTGAGCCTGTCCCCGACTCTGCTGGACAAGCACCTGAGCGTTAACTTCAACGTGAAGGGCATCTACCAGAAGACCAACTGGGCAGACGGCGGCTCCGTGGGCGGTGCACTTGCATTCAACCCCACCAAGCCCGTTCGCTTCACCGAAGATGTGATGAACGCAGCCGGCGACGCCGTGATGATCCCGAAGGGCACCCTTTGGAACTGGTACGGCCCCACCGGAGACCCCAACACCATGGCGTCTTCCAACCCGCTGGGCGGCATCTACGAATACTACAATGCCAACAGCGCTCTCCGTTCCATCGGCAACCTCCAGCTTGACTATAAGATCCATGGTTTTGAGGATCTTCGCATCAACGCCAACCTCGGTTACGATATCGCCAAGCTCACCGGTGAAAAGTACAACACCATCGGTTCCCGCAATGCAAAGGCTTCCAGCCCTGACATCGCAACCCAGTACGGCAACTTCAACCGCAATATCGTCATGGAGGTCTATGCCGACTACGCACACGAATTCGGCAAGTCCAACGTGGACGTGATGGTGGGTCATTCCCTCCAGGACAACTACGTGAGCTACGACAACTGGGACTACTACAATCGCGAACCCCGCTGGGATGAAGCCGACATTTACAAGCCCAATGTGGGTGACAAGAAGAGCTACGCTCTGATGTCGTTCTTCGGCCGTGCCAATTACGGTTATGCAAGCAAGTACCTCGTTACCGCAACCTTCCGTTTTGACGGATCTTCCCGTTTCAGCCCGAAGAACCGCTGGGGTCTGTTCCCCTCGCTGGCTCTCGCATGGAACGCCAAGAACGAGGACTTCCTCAAGGACATCTCCGCCATTGACGAACTCAAGCTCCGTCTTGGCTGGGGACGCACCGGTCAGCAGGATCTGGGCGGCGAGTACTATCCTTACCTCGCCCGCTACATCTTCGGTACCAACGCGTTTATGGCATACAACATGGGCGGCGCCAACTACATGCCCATGGGCCCGAATCCCTACAACCCGAACCTGAAGTGGGAAACCACCGAGACTTATAACATCGGTGTGGATTACTCCGTGCTGAAGCAGAAGGTTTCCGGTAGCGTTGAACTCTACTATCGTAAGACTTACGATCTGCTCAACAGCGTTCCCACCCCGCTCGGAACCAACTTCTCCAACTATGTTCTCGCAAACGTGGGTAACATGGCCAACAAGGGTATCGAAATCAACGCCAACTGGAACGTTATCGAAACTCACGACTGGCATTTCAGCGTGGGCGGCAACGTCACATTCCAGGATATCAAGATCACCAAGCTGCTGAGCGTGGGTGACGAGGGCGAGTATCCCGGCGTGCACGTCGGTTCCACCATGGGCTCCAACGAGGGCTACAGCTCCCTCTACAAGTCCGGCTGGGCTCCCTACACCTTCTACCTTTACAAGCAGCTCTACGACGAGAACGGCGAGCCTATCTTCAACGCCCTGTATGACATCTCCGGCGACGGCGAAATCACCGAGGAGGACCGTTACCTCACCGGCAAGAGCCCGAACCCCTGGATGTTCTACGGTTTGAACATGCACCTCTCCTACAAGAACTGGGACTTCTCCCTCAACGGCCACGGCTCGGTGGGCAACTATGCGATCAACAAGGTCCGCAAGGGCTATTCCACTGCATACGGCCTCATCGACGAGACCTCCAAGGGTTACATCAACAATCTGAACAACACCTGGCTCCGCAAGGACTGGTACGGCACCATGACCACTCCGCAGGCCTACTCAGACCTCTGGATCGAAAATGCCTCGTTCTTCAAGATTGACGACATCAACGCAGGTTACACCTTCAAGCTGGGTAAGCCCTGGATCAACTCGGTCCGCGTGGCTGCATCCATCCAGAATGTGTGCACCCTCACTCCTTACAGCGGACTGGATCCGGAACTCACGTCGGTCGACGGCGTGGACAACAACTTCATCCCGCGTCCGCGTCTCTACACACTCCGCGTAAACATCAACTTCTAAAGGAGAATACGGTATGAAAAAGATTATAATTCCCGCTATCATAGCACTCGCATCCCTCACTTCCTGCGTGGGCATGCTGGACAAGCTGCCGCTCAACTCCTATGACGTTACGTCGGAGTCGGCATATGACGACGCCGAGAGCTATCTCCGCGGCCTCGCCTACATCAATGCCTATTATGGCTTCGTGAGCATGAGTGATCCCGGTTCCTCGGACATAAGCGTCTCCGATCCCGGACAGAGCGAATTCATCCGCCAGTGGCTCGTACTCAACGACCTCTCCACAAAAGCGGTGGACATAGGCTGGACCAACGACTCCTACATCAAGGAAATCGCGAACCACAGCTGGACCAACGCCGACAACAACGCCATCATCTCGGTTTATACCCGCGGCATGAAGGCCATCACCCTGGCTAATGAGTACCTTCTTCAGACTACTGACGAAAAACTCGAAGCCCGCGGACACACGTCGTTCAAGAACGATGTCCATCGCTACCGTGCCGAAGCCAGGTTCCATCGTGCCATGGTCTATTATATCATGCTGGACCTGTTCGGAAATCCGCCCTTCGCCCTCGAAGAGAACATAGGCGGCACCAAGCTGCCCGAGCAGATTGGCCGCAAGGCTCTAGCCGAATGGATTGAGAGCGAACTGAAAGACCTTGCTGCAGACGGCAGCGATCTCGCCGCAAAGGGAGCCGTGCCTTATCCGCGTCCGAACAAGGATGCCGCAAAGGCTCTTCTGGCCCGCCTCTACCTCAACTGGGGCGTGTATACCGGAACTCCGCGCTGGCAGGATGCCAAGGATGCAGCAGCTGCTGTTATCGGCAATGGCTACGCCCTTCACCCGAACTACCGCGAACTGTTCATGCAGGACAACGGTCAGAACTGCTCGGGCGACGAGTTCATCTTCGCTTTCGACTACGACACCAACAACGCACGCAGCTGGGGCGGTACCACCACCCTCTCTTCCGGTGCGTTCAATGACGACATGAATACCTTCCTCTCCACTTATCTCGGAGCTACCCTTGCCGGCGGCGGTGCCGCCCCCTATGTCTCCGCTGAAGTATGGAACGGTTATCATATCGATCCGGATTTCGTAACTGACAACTTCGAAATCGTGGGAGCCACGTTCTCCGGAACGAGCTGCACGCTTGGCTACAACGCCACGGCAAGCGACAAGCGCATCATGCTCTGCAACATGGGAGCTGCCGCCGCGGCCTTCGATGCCGACAAGTCCGACACCGGCTGGAAGTGCTGGAAATGGGCGAAGATGAGCTCCGACGGCACCGTGGTGCCCCGCGGAGATGATTCCAATCCCGATTGGAAGTACTCCAGCGCCGACTTCGCATTCTTCCGTCTGCCCGAGATGTACTACATCTACGCAGAGGCCGATGCCAACCTGAACGGCGGCACCACTACCGACGCCACCGCTCTCGGTTACATCAAGCAGATCCGCGACCGCGCAGGTCTCACCACCCCGGCTTCCATGACTGTGGCCCAGATCCTCAAGGACAAGGCTGTCGAGTACCTCTGGGAAGGACAGCGCCGTCAGGACGAGATCCGTATGGGTATCTTTGACCCCGACCCCAACCGCAACGTCTATCCCATCCTCGAGAGCGACCGTTCGGCCAACCCGAAGCTGGAACAGAACCCCGGTTATTCCGGAAAATAAAGGAGAAAGAATATGAAAAAGATATTTACAATACTCTTATCAGCCGCCATGGTCCTCTTCGCCGCGTCCTGCACGCAGGTGGAAAAGACCGTCGTGAGCACCGGTGAATCGGTTGCCCCGGTAATCGTATCCGGCAGCACGGCAAGCGGCCTGTCCGCCACCTATACTCCCGGGCAGCTGGTTATCAACGGGGAGACGGTGGCTCGCAAACTCATGCATCACTTCTTCGCGGCAGTCAAGATTGACAGCGCTGACGTGAGCATAGCGGTTGCTTCCAAAGACAATCCGGAGACCAACACCGTTACCGCACCCGCGGCCACAGTGAACTCCCTGCTGGTTTCCCGCGGATTTGAAAACGGATCCCAGGTGCATGTGGTCTTCGTGCTGCGTGCCGGCCTGAGCGATGTCGCCAATACCGGTTTCGTGGATTCCGAGGAAACACTTGAAATGGACGTTACCGTAAAGGCGGTTGTGGAAGAACTCACCTACTTCGCCGACTACTCCGATTACACCGAGGTCTCCAAGTGGAGCGTCATAGGAGCCATCACCAGCATTGAATGCAACTGGGATGCTGATCATGAAGTTTTCATGAAGACCAATGGTGTGGCCCACGTGTACGAAGGCCTTGAGCTTAAGGCTTCCGACCAGTTCAAGTTCCGTTATAATGCCGACTGGGGCACCAACATTGGCGCAGAAGGCTCCGTCGAGCCGTTCAAGGTGGCTCTCGGAACCGAGTATCCCGGCGCCGGTGGCGGTAAGAACCTCGCTGTGTCCGAAGATGGAGTATACGACCTCTTCGTGATACGTGACTCCACCAAGACCGAAGCGGAGGCCAAGCCGGAGGATTACGTGTACAAGGTCATCAAGCACTACGATAATCCTTACAAGGACTGGACTGCTTCCGACGTTTGGAGTGTTATCGGATCCATCGCAAGCACCGGCAACAGCTGGGGCAACGATGAACCCATGATCTCCAACGGCAAATGGTGGGTATGCCGCAATCTTAAACTCACGTCGAAGGACGAGTTCAAGTTCCGCAAAGACCATGACTGGGGCGTGAACATCGGTCACGAAGGAAAGGATGCCGCCGCTATGGCGCTTGGTGTCCTCATCACCGGTAAGGGTGGTGGCGGAAACATCCAGGTCCCGGACGACGGCACGTACGACCTTCTCGTGAATCCGGAAGACAACGTCTTCGAAATCTGCGTAGCAGGCACGGTTCCCGTGTTCGAATAAACTCTTTTGGATCGGAGCCCCTGACCGGGCTCCGGTCTGCTAATCAAACCCGAAAGACATGAAGAGACTCATCCCCCTTCTGGCTGCGGCCCTGTTGGTTTTCTCCTGCGAGAAATCCCCTAAAAACACTTCCTACGATGTGCCTACTCCCACCTTTGCCAAGGGTGCGGACGTGAGCTGGGTCTCCGAAATGGAGTACGACGGCAAAACCTTCAAAACGAAGAAGGGCGAGCAGGCCGACATCTTCACCTCGCTCGAAAGCTGCGGAATCAACGCAATCCGCCTTCGCGTGTGGGTGAAGCCATCTGGCGGCTGGAGCGGAAAGACGGACGTGGTGAAGCTGGCCGAAAGGGCTGCCAAGGCAGGGATGGCTCTCATGATAGACTTCCACTATAGCGATTTCTTCGCCGATCCTTCGCGTCAGGACATTCCCGCAGACTGGGCGGCCGACAAGGCCAGCATCGACAAGATGTGCACCCACGTGAAAGACCACACCACCGATGTGCTCAAGGCCATAAAGGAGAAGGGAGTCACTCCCGCCTGGATACAGATAGGCAACGAGACCCGCAACGGTATGCTGTGGCCGATTGGTCAGCTTTGGGAGACCAGCTACGGCACTCCGGGCGGATGGGAAAACTTCGCAAGGCTTTACAAGGCCGGCTACTCGGCGGCAAAGGCCGTGTTCCCGAACGTCAAGGTGATGCCGCATGTGAACAATGCTTATGCGGACAACGCCTGGTGGTTCACTGAACTCAAGAAATACGCCTCATTCGACATGATAGCCCTCTCGCACTATCCCCAGGCGGAGAGCAAGATGACTTCGAAGGAATACAATACGGCGGCCATAGCCAACATAAAGACCCTCTACTCCACCTTTAACGTGCCAATAATGGTGTCCGAAGTCGGGGTGAAGACTCCCGATGGCGAGGCGGCGGCAAAAGAGGTGCTCTCCGATTTCATAACCCAGGTGCGCAAGCTCAGCTTCTGCGCCGGGGTGTTCTACTGGGAGCCGGAAGTCTACGACTGGTGGAAACCGGCCGTGTACACTTCAAAGGGCTGGAATGCCTATGGAATGGGCGCCTACCTCACTGGAGGCAAGCCATCAAGCGTAATGGATGTATTTGCAGATTAAAAAGTTAGCCATATGAAATTCAGACACATGCTGGCCATTCTGGCCATAGCAGCGGCGGCAGTGGCCTGCCACAAGGACGAAAAGGAATCCGGTAGCTCAAGGAGCTCATACAAGCAGGAAAGCCAGTGGAGTATAATTGGTACGATAGGCGGGGCTAACTGGGACAAAGACATAGCGATGAAGACCGACGGAACATGGCACGTCGCATTCAATGTAGTGATTTCCGCTACTGATCTATTCAAATTCCGTTTCAATAAGGGCTGGGATACTAACTTTGGGGCGGCTTCCGGGTCCTCCGCGACGCCCGGAGAAAAGGTGTTTCTTGCGCAGGGCGGCGGCAATCTCAAGATAGCGGCCGGTACGTACGACGTATACCTGGCCCCCGAGATTCCGATAGCCTATTTCCTCAAGGCTGGAGCTGAATTCAAGCACGCTTCGGAAGGTCAGGCTGTTAAGGGAGCCGACCTTGCGGGCGATTACAACGCCTCGCTCGCTCCGGCATCCAAGAAATCCGGTATCACATATCAGCTGAACGTATATTCGTTCGCCGATTCCGACGGTGATGGCTGGGGCGACTTCCAGGGCATCATCGACCATCTCGACTATCTCGACGCCATAGGCGCCACGGCCCTCTGGCTCTCGCCGGTGAACACCTCGCAGAGCTATCACGCCTACGACATCAAGGACTACTATGCCATCAATCCGATCTACGGAGGCAAGGGCGCCACGTCTTCGAAGGCCCAGCAGAAACTCCAGGAACTCTGCCAGAAAGCGGCCGAGAAGAACATCGACATCTACATCGACTATGTGCTCAACCATTCCGGCGACCAGAACGACTGGTTCAAAAAGGCCATAGCAGGCAATGCCACGTATAAGGATTATTATGTGATATCCACAGACTACGCCTCTGATGTCGCTGCAGGAAAGGTCGACAACTTCGCCGGCCAGACCGATCCGCACATGGGAGCATGGCACAGCGTTTCGGCTGGCAATGCTGGTTACTCAGGCAGCAAGAATCTCAAGTTCGTGCTGGATGCTACCAATAAGTCGGCTCCAAAGCTGACTATCACGGAGACCGACGAGGCGGTTCAGTCTGCCAGCACCGAGAGTGACGTCAACTGGTTCGTCTATTACACTGGCAACACGGCTGTGAAGATGTATAAGGCCTCTGCTGCCAACACCTACGAGATAGTGCTCAAGCCCACAAACGACTGGGGTGTTCTGATTAAGTCTCACGCAACGGAATGGGGCACCGACGACGCCTACAAGTGGGGAGCCAAGGCGGGAGACCAGCCCGTCACCTTCGGCAAAGCCAAGACCCTGGTAAGCGGTAAGAACGCTAACAACATCATCTTCACCGCAAATGTCACCTCGTATTTTGCCAGCTTCGACAAGTCGATGCCCGACCTCAACTACGGTCCCTATTCCACCTGCCAGAACAGCGCTGCATTCCAGGCTCTCGCAGCCAGCGCAGATAAGTGGATCAACCTTGGAGTGAACGGCCTTCGTCTGGATGCGGTTATGTGGATTTATCAATGCAATACCGACGCCAACGTGAAGTTCCTCTCCGAATGGTACAACCACTGCAACGCCACCTACAAGGCGCGCGGCGGCAAGGGCGACCTCTACATGGTGGGTGAAGCCTACGACTGGAACGCCGACGTGGTGGCGCCCTACTACAAGGGTCTACCTTCGCTCTTCGACTTTGCATACTACGGCACCGTAAAAGACCGTATCAACTCCGGCAATGGATCCAACCTGGCGTCTACCATAAAGAGCATCCAGGACAAGAACCGCACCGATTACAATTCCCGCAAATACACCCACAGCAGCGGCTTCTACGATGCTATCAAGCTCTCCAACCATGACGAAAATCGCGTGGCTTCCGAACTTGGCAATAATGACCAGAAGAAACGTCTCGCTGGCGCCATCCTGCTCACCTCTCCGGGCAAGCCCTTCATCTACCAGGGCGAGGAACTCGGTTACTGGGGCGTGAAGACCAGCGGCGACCAGAATGTGCGTCAGCCAATCTACTGGGAGAAGGACGGCAAGGTGCCCACCAGTTGGTGCAGCTTCGACACATCCATCCTTTCCGAAGGCATGTCGGTGAGCGAGCAGGCTGCAGACAGCCGTTCGCTGCTGCAGATGTACCGCCACTTCGCCTACGCCCGCAACACCCATGCGGCACTTGCGGAAGGCACCATCGATCCGGTGAATTCCGGAAACAACGCGGTGGCGGCCTGGAAGATGGTGGCGAGCTCCGAAACCGTGCTTGTTATGCACAACCTCGGCGGAGCGGAAGTAACCGTCACGGCGGCAGTTACCCCGGACAAAGTGATAGTTTCGTCCTCCAACGGAGAAATCAAGGTGAGCGGCACTTCGGTAACGCTCCCGGCATACAGTTCAGTAGTATTCTCAGTCAAGTAAGATGAAGAAAGCCATACTCTTTGCGGCAGTGGCGATTCTTGCCGCCGCCTGCGCACCCAAAGCCGATTTCGCATCTGTGCCTGAAGCAACGTACGACCAGGTTGCCCGCGTGGAACCCCTGTCCTGGTGGACGGGAATGAATACCCCTCTCCAGCTCCTCGTTCAGGGACCGGAGATATCGGAGTACAGCGTGGCCGTTGAAGGCGCCGGACTGCGCGTAAAAGCGGTCCACAAGGCCGACAGCCCCAACTTCCTCTTCCTCGATATGGACGTGCGCAAGGCGGGAACCTACTATCTCGTGTTCAGCCGCGATGGCGTCTCCTTCAAGTATCCTTACGTCGTGCGCAGCCGCGAAAAGGGCAGCCGCGAAAGGGAGAGCTTTACCACTGCCGACATGATCTACCTCATCATGCCGGACCGCTTCTCCTCGGCCTTTACCGACAACGACACAGCCTGGCAGGGAGGGGAGTATGACGACGGCTCCGCCCGCCCGTGGCCGGTTCCCGAGACTCCGGACGAAGTGTCCCGCCAGGACCCCGTGGCCCGTGACGGCGGTGATATTCAGGGAATCATCAACCATCTCGATTATATTGCCGATCTGGGCGCCACCGCGATCTGGATGACCCCGCTGCTGCTGGACAACCAACCATATGAGTCGTACCACGGCTACGCCTGTGCGGACTACTATCACATCGACCCGCGTTTCGGCGACAATGCGCACTACCGCACCCTTGTGGAAAAGGCGCACGAGAAGGGCATCAAAGTCATCATGGACATAGTCACCAACCACTGCGGCACAGAGCACTGGTGGATGGAGGACGCTCCGTTCGACGATTGGTACCACAAGAACGACCCCTACATGCAGATGAACGCCCTGTTCTCCGTGTACATGGATCCCAACGCTTCGGTGCGTGACCGCGAGCGTCAGGAGAGTGGCTGGTTCGTTCCGAGCATGCCCGATATGAACCTCGACAACCCCTACGTGCTCCGCTATTTCCAGCAGTGGGCCGTTTGGTGGGTGGAATACGCCGGTCTGGACGGACTGCGCGTGGACACTTATCCCTACAACGAACCCGGCCCGATGAGCCAGTGGTGCAAGGCTGTTACCGACGAATATCCGAATATGAACATAGTGGGCGAGTGCTGGGATTACCGTATTCCCCAGCTGGCCTACTGGCAGAAGGACAACCCCAATCGGGACGGCTTCAACTCCAATCTCCCGTCCATCATGGACTTCCCGCTCGAGACGGCCATGAAGACAGCCCTCTGCGAGGACCAGGTGTGGTGGGACGAGGGCATGACCCGCGTTTATACCGTTCTGGCTCAGGACTTCGTGTACAAGGATCTCTCCCACATGATGACCTTCTTCGCCAATCATGACCATGCCCGTACGGGAGACGTGCTCCGCGCCGATCCCGCCCGCATGAAGCTTGCCCTTGCGATGCTCGCCACCATACGCGGCATACCGCAGCTCTATTATGGCGACGAAATGATGTTCCTCGAAAGGCGCGACTGCATCTCGCACGACGGCGCCAAGCGCATCGACTTCCCGGGAGGCTGGGAGGGCGACAAGGTGGACCTCTTTACCGAGGAGGGCCGCGCCGCCGCGACCGGAATGTATGCCCACGCCGCTGAGCTTCACGACTACACCCGCACCCTCTTCCAGTGGCGCAAGGGCTGCAAGGCCGTGCAGGACGGCAAGACTCTTCAGTTCCTCTCTCGTCATAACGAAGGAGCGCGCAATATCACCGACAATAGCTACGCGTTCTTCCGCTATACGGACGACGATGCCGTGTTCGTGTATATCAATAATACCTTTGAAGAGCGTGCGCTCGACTGGAACCACTACCGCGAGTTCGTGGCCGGTCCGGTAGAGGGACGCAACGTGCTCACTGGCGAGAACATAACTCTTCAGGATGGCGTTACCGTCGCCCCGAAGAGCGCCCTTATAGTAGAGTTTGCACGATGAGGAAGGCGGCGGTTCTGGTGCTCGTGCTTGCCGGTCTGACCGGCAGTCTTTGGGCGACACCGGCGTCGTCCCAGGCTTCGCCGCGCAGCGAAACGCTTCTTCGCGACGGCTGGACGTTCCGGGCAGGCGGGAAAAAGATATGGACGCGCGTGAGCGTCCCGCACGACTGGGCGATAAAGGGCCCCTTCGACCGCTCCAACGACCTTCAGGTGGTGGCCATCACCCAGAACGGCGAAACCGAGGCAAGTGAGAAAACGGCCCGCAGCGGAGGCCTGCCATGGGCGGGGGAGGGAAGCTACCGCACGACGCTTAATCTTCCGGCCGACAAGCACGCTGAACTGCTTTTCGACGGCGCCATGAGCGAGGCGCACGTGCTGCTGAACGGCACCGAACTGGCGTTCTGGCCCTATGGTTACAATTCCTTCAGCGTCGATCTGACTCCGGCCGCGAAGCCGGGACAGAATGTCCTGGAAGTGCGGCTCCACAACCGCGAGCAAACGTCGCGCTGGTATCCCGGAGCCGGGCTCTACCGCAATGTACATTTGATTCTGACCGGAGAAACCCGCATCCCCGTTTGGGGCGTGCGAATCACCACTCCAGAGATCTCTCCTGAAAGGGCGACGGTTGAGGTTGAGGCCGAGATCGCCGGCCCGCTCGAAGGGGTGACGGTGCAGACCGAGCTGATGCGAGGCGGCCAGATGCTGGCAGCGTCGTCCGAAGTGGCTGCTGCCGCCGTCGTCTTCCAGAATATCACCCTTCCGGATCCGGCCCTCTGGAGCCCTGAAAGCCCGAATCTCTATACTGCGGCAACTATTCTCCGCCGCGACGGGGAGATTATCGACCGCTATGAAACGGTGTTCGGGGTTCGCAGCGTGAGCGTGACCGCCGAAGGGGGATTCCAGCTGAACGGACAGCGCCGGCAGATAAAGGGCGTGTGCCTGCATCACGACCTCGGGCCCCTTGGGGCAGCCGTGAACGAATCCGCCATACGCCGTCAGCTGGAGATTCTGAAAGATATGGGCTGCGATGCCATTCGCACCTCCCACAATATGCCGGCGCCTGAACTGGTGAAGCTCTGCAACGAAATGGGCTTCATGATGATGCTGGAGCCCTTTGACGAATGGGACGTGGCCAAATGCGAAAACGGCTACCACCGTTTCTTCGATGAATGGGCTGAGCGCGACATGGTGAACATGCTCCGTCACTACCGCAACGACCCTGCGGTGGTAATGTGGAGCATAGGCAATGAAGTGCCCTCGCAGGGCATGCCGGGAGGTATTGAGACCGCCCGTTTCCTTCAGGATATCTGCCATCGCGAAGACCCGGGGCGCCCGGTTACCTGCGGCATGGACCAGGTATGGACGGTGAACCGCAACGGCTTTGCCGCCGCCATGGACGTGCCTGGTTACAACTACCGCACGCAGATGTTTCTGGAAGGTATACAGATGCTGCCGCAGGGCTTTATTCTGGGCAGCGAAACCGCCTCCTGCGTGAGTTCGCGCGGGGTTTATCACTTCCCTGTGGAAAAGACCTTCAGCGCCACTACGGAGGACCTGCAGTGCTCTTCGTACGACGAGGGGGCCTCGTTCTGGAGCAACATTCCCGACATAGACTTCGCCCTGGCTGACGATTATCCCTGGTATCTGGGGCAGTTCGTGTGGACAGGCTTCGACTATCTGGGCGAGCCGCATCCCTACGACACCGACGCCTGGCCCAGCCATTCCTCATATTTCGGCATAGTGGACCTGGCGGGCATCCCGAAGGACCGCTACTGGCTCTACCGTAGCGTATGGAATACTTCCGAGCCAACTTTGCATGTTTTGCCGCACTGGACCTGGCCCGGAAGGGAAGGGGAGGTGACCCCGGTATATGTATACACCTCATGGCCTTCGGCCGAGCTATTCGTGAACGGAGTTTCGCAGGGAGTGCGCACAAAGGTTGTGGATGCCTCCGCTACAGACGGAGCGCAGACAGCGGAAGTTGAACCCCGCTACCGCCTGATGTGGAAAGACGTGGTGTACGAGCCCGGTACTGTGCTGGTTGTGGCGTACGACGCTTCCGGTGCCGAAGTTGCGCGCGATAGTGTGGTTACAGCAGGTGCCCCCTCACGGCTCGAGGCCGAGCCGCAGTTCGTCTCCGACGACCTGTGCTTCATAACGGTTTCCGTGCTAGATGCCGCCGGCGTGGAAGTGCCTACGGCTGACAATCTGGTAAAGATACGCGTGCGCGGCCGCGGCCTGCGCTTCAAAGCAGTGGCGAACGGCGATCCCACCTGTCTCGAACCCTTCCATAAACCGCAGATGCACCTCTTCTCCGGCAAACTCACAGTTGTAGTGGAACGCACCGGCGGGAAAGGGCATGGAACCGTCATCCTGAAATCGAAAGGTATCAAAAGTAAAAGATTTAGAATATGAAACATTCCATAATTCTGGCGCTTGCAGCCGTGTTTTTTGTTGCTTGCAGCGCTCCCATACAGGACGTCCATCCCGACTGGACCTACAGCAGCGTGGTGTACGAAGTGAACGTCCGTCAGTTCAGTGAAGAGGGAACCCTCAAAGCCGTTGAGGCCCAGCTTCCCCGCTTGAAAGACCTTGGCGTGGACATCCTCTGGCTCATGCCCATCAATAAGATTGGTGTCGAGGGACGCAAGGGCACCCTTGGCAGTTACTATGCAATTGCCGACTACAAGGCCGTAGATCCTGAATTCGGCACCCTTGAGGACTTCGATTCCTTCATTGCAGCCGCTCACGAACAGGGCTTCCGTGTAATCATGGACTGGGTGGCCAACCAGACCGCTCCGGACAATGTTTGGATGACCGAGAAACCTGCCGACTTCTACGAGAGGGATTCTCTTGGAAACGCTATCTGGGAGTATGACTGGACCGACACGAGGAGCCTAAACTACGAGAACCGAGAAGTGTGGTACGCCCAGGAAGACGCGATGCGCTTCTGGCTGGAGCGCGGAGTGGACGGTTTCCGCTGCGATGCCGCCGGCGAAATGCCTTCCGAGACCTGGCAGTACCTGGTTCCCACCCTTCGCCGCGACTATCCGGAAATCTATCTCCTTGCCGAAGCAGAGAAGACGGAATTCGCCGCCGACACTATGTTCGACGCCACCTATGCCTGGGAACTCCACCACATCGAGAACGGCATAGCCAACGGTCCCGGCAACAAGGATGAGGTGAAGACTGCCGCTGAATTGAGGGCTTACATCGCCCGCGACGCCGCTCGCGTGCCGCGCAGCGCCTTCCGTCTGGCATTCACATCCAACCACGACGAGAACTCCTGGGCTGGAACCGAGTTTGAGCGCCTGGGTGCGGCATGGCAGGTGATGGAAGTTCTCAACTTCACCCTTCCCCAGACTCAGCCTCTCATCTACACCGGTCAGGAAATCGGCCTGAGCCGCAGGCTGGAGTTCTTCGAGAAAGACGCCATAACCGACTGGAGTGCAAATGAATATACCGAGTTCTACAAGTATCTCATTGACCTCAAGCACGCCAATCCGGCACTCGACGCCGGCGAGCGTGGAGGCAAGATGAAATACCTGAAGGGCATGCCGGCCGGCGTGCTTGGCTTCACCCGTGCAGTGCCCGGCAACAAGGTTACCGTTCTGGCCAATCTGACTGCTAATCCCGTAGTGGTCAAGGGCCAGAAGCTCGAGCCCTGGGGATGGCTGGTGGAAGCCGAATAGTAGACCCGCCACTCGCCGCCCCTATGTGGCGTGGAGCGTAAGTAACTGATCGATAATAAATTAAGCAAAAGTCTACTCCCCAAAACCGGGAGTAGGCTTTTGTTTAAAATGTTGATAGACAATGTTTTACGCTCCACCCGTTCGAATGCCATTCCGCTGGGCATTTTTTTTGTGTATCTTTGCAACTTAATACATTGACGGATTATGATTCTTTTACTAATGGCGGCGGCGGTGGTCGCCCCGCAGGTAGATACGGCTCATGCAGATACTTCCGCCACGGTGATAACCCTTGAAGAGGCGCTCCGTGTGGCCCTCTCCGAAAACGGCACCGTGCGCATAGCGGACAAGGATATCGAGGCCAAGGGCTATGCCCGTAAAGGCACCTACGCCTCCCTCTTCCCGCAGGTTGCCGCTTCCGGCACCTTTAACCGCACCATCAAGAAACAGGTCATGACCATGGACTTCGGCGGCGTCTCCCAAAGCATCGAGGTAGGCCGCTGGAATACGGTATCCGGCGGCGTCTCCGCAAGCATGCCCCTTATAAACGCACAGCTTTGGAAGAGCCTTGAAATCACCGGAGAAGACGTGGAAATCGCTGTGGAGAAGGCCCGCAACTCTAAGCTACAGATGGTAACCCAGGTTAAGCAGGCCTATTACGGCGCCCTGCTGGCCAAGGAAGTGAACAAGGTGTACAAGAGCGTCTACGAAAATGCCGTGGCCAACTGCGAACTCACCGAAAAGAAGCACGCCGCGTCCAAGGCATCCGAACTGGATCTCACCCGCGCCAAAACGGCGGTGGCCAATGCGGTGCCGAACATGTACGACAGCGAAAATGCTGTAACCCTCGCCCTCTGGCAACTCAAGGCCCTCATGGGAGTGGACCTGAGCCTGAACATAGATGTGGCCGACTCCCTTCTCGCTTACTCCGAAGGCCTGGCCTACATCGTCCCGGAAGAAATCGATCTCAGCGGAAACTCTTCTCTCAAGCAGTTGGAACTGCAGGCGGAAGAGCTGGCGAACAGCATCAAGGTGCAGACCTATGCCAACCTGCCCACGCTCAGCGCATCTTTCTCCTATCAGGTGAACGCCATGGAGAACGAGTTCAATTTCAGCGAATACCAGTGGCACCCCTACGCAGTGGTGGGCCTTTCGCTCAATATCCCCATCTTCACGGGAGGCAGGAATTACCACAGCGTAAAGCAGGCCAAGGTTCAGCAGCAGCAACTCGCCATCCAGCGGGAAGAGGCTGAAAGGAACCTGAGGGTCAGCATCATGAGCAGCCTCAACACCATGGACATGGCTGGCAAGAGCTTCACCAGCGCCAACGAGGCCCTTGAAAGTGCGAACAAGGCCTACGACATCGCCTCCAAGAGCTATGAGGTGGGCCGTAGCACCCTCACGGACCTGAACGACGCCCAGCTTGCCCTCACCCAGGCCCAGCTCGCCGTGAGCCAGGCGGTATTCAACTTCCTCACGGCCAAGGCCGCCCTCGAACAGACCCTCGGCGAAGATTACAGCTCCTACGAAACCCAACCCGAAAATGAATAGAACAATAGCAATACTCGCAGCGGCGCTTGCAGTGGCCGCATGCTCTCAGAACTCCGGCAAAAAATCCCAGGCAGCCGGTGAAACCGCTGTGCCCGCAATCAGGGTAACGGTAACCAAGGTGCAGCAGCAGACCGTCTCCCAGACTGAGGTCTACTCCTCAACAGTGCAGGCATATGCTGTGAATAACATCGCCCCGCAGAGCGGTAACCGCATCCAGAAGATCAACGTGGACGTGGGTTCCTTCGTAACAAAGGGCCAGATCCTGGCGGAGATGGACAAGGTGCAGCTCACCCAGCAGAAGCTCCAGCTGGCAAACGCCGAGAAGGAGCTCAAGCGCCTGAAGCAGCTCTACGAGCAGGGCGGCATCTCCCAGAGCGACTACGAAGCCGTGGAACTCCAGTACAAGGTAGCCAAGGCAACCTGCGAGAACTTGGAGCAGAACACCATCCTGCGTTCGCCCATCACCGGCGTGGTCACCGCCCGCAACTACGACCGCGGCGACATGTACGCCATGGCCGCCCCCATCTTCACGGTGCAGCAGATCACCCCGGTAAAGCTCCTGGTTGGCGTGTCCGAAACCGACTACACCAAGGTCAAGGTAGGCCAGCAGGTGAGTATTGTGGCCGACGCCCTTCCGGGCAAGACTATCGCCGGCAAGGTGAACAAGATCTATCCCACCATGGAGGCGGCATCGCACACCTTCAACGTGGAGGTGCTGGTGCCCAATGTAGACAAGGCTCTGCGCCCCGGAATGTATTGCAAGGTTACCGTGAACTTCGGCGATCGTACGAATCCTGTCGTGCCCGACGAAGCGGTGGTGAAGCAGCTCGGCAGCGGTCAGCGTTTTGTGTATGTCCTTAACGGCGACGGCACCGTTCGCAGTTCCGCTGTTGAGCTCGGCCGTCACTTCGGCACTTCCTACGAAATCCTTTCCGGCGTGGCCGCAGGGGACAGCGTTGCTGTGAGCGGCGCTTCCGCACTCAAGGACGGTTCCCGCATTGAAATAGTGGAGAGGTAGCCCTATGAGCATCTTCCGTAAAGCCGTAGACCGTCCCGTGACCACGATCCTGGTGTTCGTGGCTTTCGTGGTGTTCGGTATCTACGCCCTCCTCAAAACCTCCATCGCCCAGTTGCCGGACTTCGACGCCAACGTGGTGATGGTGATGAGCTCCTACCCGGGCGCCAGCGCCACGGACGTGGAGAACAACCTCACCAAGCTGCTCGAGAACAGTCTCAACAGCGTGGAACACCTCAAGGACATGACCTCCCGCTCGCGTGAGAACGTGTCCATGCTCATCCTGGAATTCGAATACGGCACCGACATCGACCAGGCCTGTAACGACATACGAGACAATCTGGACATGACGTCCCAAATGCTGCCCGACGGGGCCTCCAAGCCCTTCCTTCGGAAGTTCAGCATGGACGACATGCCCATCATGATCATATCGGCTACGGCCGACGAGAGCTTCGCGGGCCTCGACCGTATCCTGGACGACCGTGTAACCACCCCGCTGGCTCGCGTGGACGGCGTGGGTACTGTAACGGTGATCGGTGCGCCCAAGCGCGAAATCCAGGTCTACTGTGACCCCAGCAAGCTCGAAGGCTATGGCCTGAGCATAGCCGGTATCTCCTCCGCCATCGCGGCTGAGAACCGCAACGTGCCGTCCGGGAACATCGACATCGGCACGGAAACCTATTCCCTTCGCGTTCAGAAGGAATTCTCCGACCCGCGTCAGATTCTCGACGTCGTGGTGGGCTACAGCGGCGGGGCCGCGGTATACCTTCGCGATGTGGCAACGCTGGTGGACGGCCCCGCCGAGAAGTACCAGGAATCCTGGACCGACGGTAAGCAGGCCGCTACCATCCTCATACAGAAGCAGTCCGGTGCCAATACGGTGGACGTGATCCGTCAGGTCAAGAAAAAGATGGCGGAAATCGCACCCTCGCTGCCGTCGGACATCGAGCTCATCAACGTTATCGACTCGTCGGACAATATTATCAATACCATCGAGTCGCTGCTCAAGACCATCATCATCACCATGATTGTGGTTATGCTGGTGGTGTTCATCTTCCTGGGCCGCTGGCGCGCCACCTTCATCATCGTGCTCGCCATCCCCATCGCCCTTATGGGCTCGCTGGTATACCTTCTGGCAACGGGCAACACGCTCAATATCATCTCCATGAGCGCCCTCTCGATAGCCATTGGTATGGTTGTGGACAACTCCATAGTGGTGCTGGAGAATATTTCTCGCCATATGGACCGCGGTGAGAAGCGCAAGGAAGCTGCCGTGAACGGTACGGCTGAAGTGGCCGGCTCCATTATCGGTTCCACTCTCACCACCCTCTGCGTGTTCCTGCCCCTCACCATGGTGTCCGGTATGGCGGGTATCATGTTCCAGCAGCTTGGCTGGATAGTGAGTATCATCATGCTGGTATCCACCGGTCTGGCTCTGACTCTGGTGCCTGTAATGGCGTCGAATATGCTGAAGGCCGGAGTGAAAGACACCCCGCTGCATAAGGCAGTATTCGGTCCCATCGACCGCGCTCTGGAGTCCTTCTCCAACTTCTACTCCAGGGTTGTCGGCTGGTGCGTAAGGCATCGTAAGCTGGTCACTCTGAGCGCATTCGTCATCATCGTGGCGGTTATCGGCCTTCTGGCCCCGACGCTCACCACGGGTTACTTCCCGAATTCCGACTCGGGCCGTGTTTCCGTGAGCGTAGAGCTGCCCGTCGGCACGTCGCAGGAAGTTACCGGCAAGTTCGCTCATGAACTCTACCGGCGTTTCAAGGAGGAGATTCCGGAAATCAGGGTCTTCGAATACCGTTTCGGCCAGGCCGACTCCGACAACGCCATGGCGTCGTCCCGAAACAATGGCTCGTACCTCATCAGCATGAACATCAACCTCGGCAGCATGGAAGAGCGTAAAAGGAGCTGTTCCGACATCGCCAACGTGATCCGTGCCGAGCTCAAGGAGTATCCTGAAATCCACCGTGCACAGGTCTCTGAAGGCGGCGGCGGAATGGGCGGCGCCACCACGGTAACGCTGGAAATCTACGGCTTCGACTTCGACGAGACCGACCGCATCGCCAAGGAGGTCCAGGGCAAGATGAACGCCAGCGGTGACTTCGTGCAGGTGGTGCTCAGCCGCGACGAATATACCCCGGAGTATCAGGTCGACTTCGACCGCGAAAAGCTGGCCCTCAATGGCCTCAACTCCACCACCGCGGCCAATGCCTTCAGCGCTGCCATGAGCGGCAGTGTGATGTCGTACTTCCGTGAGGAGGGCGACGAATACAATATTCGCGTTCGCTACGCGAAGGAGTTCCGCAGCAGCGTAGCCGACATCGAGAACATGGTGCTCACCACTCCCATGGGCCGCAGCATCCGCATCAAGGAGCTCGGTACCGTTGTGGAGAGCAAGGTTCCGCCTACCATCGAGCGCAAGAACCGCGAGCGTTACATCACCGTTACCGGCATCACCGCTAAGGGTGTGGCCATGAGCCAGGGCGTGGAACGGGTGCGCGACATCGTCAAAACCGTGAACATCCCCGGCAACATCACTACCGAGATGTCCGGCGACTACGAGGACCAGCAGGATATGATGAAAGACCTGATGACCCTTCTCATCCTCATCCTCCTGCTCGTTTACATGGTGATGGCGGCACAGTTCGAGAACTTCGTGAACCCGTTCGTGATTATGTTCAGCGTGCCCTTCGGATTCATGGGCGTGGTGCTCGGCCTCTGGGCTACGGGTACCACCCTCGACATCATGGCCATGATTGGCATCCTCATCCTCATCGGTATCGTGGTGAACAACGGTATTGTGCTGATCGACTACACCAACCTCATGCGTGAGAGGGGAATGGATGTGATTGAGGCCGCAGTTACTGCAGCCCGCAGTCGTCTGAGGCCTATTCTTATGACCACCCTCACCACCGTAATCGGTATGCTTCCGCTGGCTTTGGGTCGCGGCGAAGGCAGTGAGATGTGGCACTCTCTCGGTATGACGGTCGCGTGGGGTCTCACCTTCTCAACGGTCGTCACCCTCATCCTCATTCCCACCATCTACTGCATCTTCGGCACCCGTCAGGAGCGCCGGCAGAATCGTGCGAAAGAGGCAGAACAGCAGCGTCTCATCGAAGAGAATTCAGACATCTAAACAAGTCCGAAAATGAAAGCTTTATTCATCGCCTGCTCGCAGGCATACAACGAAGAGGTTATCAAGATACTGGAACTGTTCGGCCAGAGGGGCTTCACCCGCTGGACCGGAGTGAGCGGCCGGGGCACTACCGACGGCCTCCCGCACATGGGCGATCACGCCTGGCCCGACCAGAACCACGCTGTGCTTTCTTTCGTGGACGACGACACCGTGGCGGACAGGATTCTGGAGGCTCTCCACCGGCTCGATTCCCGCTCTCCGGAACTCGGTCTTAGGGCCTTTATGTGGAATATTGAAAATAATTGCTAATTTTGTCGACATAAAATATAATTTTATGCAGATAGTAACAGATACCAATTTTTCCGAAATCCTTGCTTCCAGCAAGGTGGTAGTCGTTGATTTCTGGGCACCCTGGTGCGGCCCCTGCCGCGTTCTCGGTCCCACTGTAGACGACGTAGCCGAAGAGTTCGCAGGCCGCGTCACCGTTGCCAAGTGCAATGTGGACGACTGCGAAGAGATAGGCGAACAGTTCGGCATCCGCAGCATCCCCACCATCCTCTTCTTCCAGAACGGAGAAGTGGCCGACAAGTGCATCGGCCTGGTGAGCAAGGCGGAAATCGAAAGTAAAATCAATAATCTTTTATAGTCATGAAAAGAATTATCGTAGCTCTGGCAGCCCTGTTCCTCGGAATAGCCGCCAATGCACAGGTAGGTGTGATCGCTGGTGTCACCTCTTCCTCTACAACCCTTGAAGATGCCAAGAACGACCTCATGGCCGGCGACATCACTCAGTACCACGTTGGTCTTACCACCAAGATGGATCTCGGCGTCATAACCCTGCAGCCCTCCCTCATCTACAACGTTAAGGGAACCCAGCTCAGCGAGGTATACGACGACGGCAGCAAATACAATGCAGATTTCAAGACCGGTTTCCTCGAACTGCCCGTTCAGCTCCAGGTTGGTCTCAATCTCGGAGGATTCCGTCCCTTTGCCTTTGCAGAACCTTTCGTTGGTTTCGCTATCACCAACGAGTTCACCAAGTCGTTTGATACTGCCATCGGCACCTCCGAAACCGAATCGTCGGATGCCACAAACCAGTGGGACAACATCGGTGCAGACGTTAGGGACCGTCTCGAGTACGGCGTGGGCGCAGGTATAGGTATCGACCTTTTGAACAGCCTGCAGATTTCCGTCCGCTACTACTGGAACATGGGCCAGCTCTATAACGGCGAATCCACAAAATTCAAGGATGTTCCCGCCAAGGATGTCTACAATGCAGCTGTCAACGAAATGAAGACCCAGCAGTGCAACGGCATCATGGCTTCCGTGGCATTCTTCTTCTAGTAGAAAGTGAGGCCCGAAGATATCCGTAATATCCTTGGGGCTGATTTAGAGGCGGTTAAGGACCTTGTCCGGAGCCGCCTCTCGTCTTCCGTGAAGCTTCTGGAAGACGTAAACGGCTCGATCCTGGAGCACGGCGGCAAGATGATGCGGCCGGCGCTCTGCCTGCTGATGGCCCGCGCCTGCGGCGTTCCTTCGGACGACACCGTCCGCTACGCGGCGGCCGTGGAGCTGATGCACAATTCGAGCCTTCTGCATGACGACGTGGCCGACGCGTCCATGATTCGAAGGGGAGTGCCCACCGTGATGAGCCTGTACGGTCCCGTTCCGGCTGTGCTGGTGGGGGATTTCTGGCTCTCGCGTACGGTCGACACCATCCTCGGCTCCGTCCATCGCGACTGGGCCCTGCCGGCCTTCTCCAAGACTCTGGGCGACCTGGCCGAAGGCGAGATGCTCCAGCAGCAGAAGGCCTTCAGCGCCGACACCACGGAAGACGACTACAGGCAGATAATTTACTGTAAGACGGCATCTCTGTTCGAGCTGTCCTGCGGTGCCGCCGCCGTGAGCGTGGACGCATCGCCGGAGATTCTGGAGGCGGCGCAAGCCTATGGCCGCGCGATTGGCATGGCCTTCCAGATCCGGGACGACATTCTCGACTACGACGGCGGCGACATCGGCAAACCCTCCGGGCACGATCTTGCTGAGCGCAAGATCACCCTGCCGCTTCTGGGAGCGCTGCGTGGATGCTCCGACGGGGAGGCCGTGCGGGAAATGGTTCGCGGCATTCCGGAGCATCCGGAGAACGTGGCTGCCGTTACCGCGTTCGTGCGCGAAAACGGAGGTCTGGAATATGCCTGGAAGATTCTCCATGGCTATATCGACGAGGCCCTTGCGGCCCTGTCGGCCCTCCCGCCCTCCAAAGAGAAAGGGCTTCTAGCCGAATTCGGACACTTAAACGAAACAAGGGAAAAATGAGCACCGAAGAGATACTTGCCTCCATGGTGGATTCGGGGAAGATTCCCCACGCCATACTCCTTCACGAAAACGACGGCGGCGGAGCGTTCCCCGTTGCGATTTCGTTTTTGGAGAAACTCTACGGAGGCGCAGGCGGAAGGGTGGCCAAGCTCATCCATTCCGACGTGCACTTCATCTTCCCGGTGCTCGCTCCAGCCTCGTCGGCGTCGTCCGTATCTCCTTCCGAACCGTATCTCGGAGAGTTCCGCAAACTTGCCGGCGAAAATCCCCGTTTCACCGAGCGGGATCTCTGGGAGGCCCTCGGTATCGAAGGTAAGAACCCGGTAATCTCCGTGGCCGAGGCTAACGCCCTTTTGAGGGTGCTCGGCCTGCATTCCCTTGAAGGCGGCTACACCGCGGCAGTGATTTATCTGCCCGAAAGGATGAACGCGGCAGCCGCCAACAAACTTCTGAAAATGCTCGAAGAACCGCCATCCCAGACGGTCTTCGTACTCATAACTCACGCCCCCGAAAAGCTGCTCGCCACCATCGTCTCCCGTTGCCAGATGTTCCTGGTGCAGAGTCCGCTGGTGTCGGCCGTCGATACTTACGACGACGGCGGCCTGCTTGCCGGGTTGATGTCGGCCCTTCTCGAGCGCGACCTGGCCGCCGCCCTTTCGGAAGGGGAGCAGATCGCGGCCCTGCCTTCAAAAGACAGCGCCAAGGGCTTCTGCCGCTATGCCGCAGAGAAGTTCCGCCGGGTCTTCCTCTATCAGCAGGGGCTGTCGGCACTCGCGCCCGACGATCCCGAGGCACGCGAATGGGCTGGGCGCGTGAGCCCCAAATTCCCCCGCAAGGCCCTCGAAATTCTGGACCGCACGGTGGGCCGTATCGACCGAAACGTGAACGTAAAGATCCTTTTCACCGACCTGGTGGACAGGCTCTTCATCAATATATAACACATGGAAAAAACCAGTATAGATTGCAGCCGTGGCACTGTCCTCGCCCACGATCCCGCTACCGGCGAGACCAATGTCTCGTACCGCGAGGGATGCTGCAAGCTGCGCGATTATAATTATCTCCCGGGTGTCCCCGACGAGTCTGTGAAGGATTTGTTCGAGGTGCGCTTCAAGAACACCCGCAAGGGCATATACCGCAACGCCTCAGGCCAGAACGTGAAGATTGGCGACATGGTCATAGTGGAGTCCTCCACCGGCTGCGACCTTGGCATCGTCACTCTCGAAGGCCCGCTTGTGGCCCGCCAGATGGCCTGCAAGGGTGTTCAGGCCACGGACGAACTTCGCAAGATATACCGCAAAGCCAAGCAGTCCGACGTGGAGAAGTGGATGGAAGCCATCTCCCGCGAGCAGGACACCATGATCCAGGCCCGCCGCATCGCCGCGGAAATGGGGCTGGAAATGAAAATTGGTGACGTGGAATTTCAGGGCGACGGCTCCAAGGCCATCTTCTACTACATTGCCGACGGCCGCGTGGACTTCCGCCAGCTTATCAAGGTGTTCGCGGAGGAGTTCCGTATCCGCATCGAGATGAAGCAGATAGGCGCCCGTCAGGAAGCTGGGCTTATAGGCGGCATCGGCGTTTGCGGCCGCGAACTCTGCTGCGCCCGTTACATCACCCATTTCAAGAGCATCTCTACGTCGGCCGCCCGCGTTCAGGACCTTTCCCTGAACCCGCAGAAACTTGCCGGCCAGTGCGGAAAGCTCAAATGCTGCCTCAATTACGAGGTGCCGGCATACCAGGACGCCGCAACCCGCATCCCGCGGGTGCAGGAACCCCTCGAGTTCAAGGACGGACAGGCCTGGCTCCGCAAGACCGACATCCTCGCCGAGACCATGTACTTCTCCTACGACAAGACATCCGACGCCGACCTCTATCCTCTGGCGGCTTCGGATGTGATGGAGATCATCCGCATGAACCGTAACGGTGTCAAGCCGGAGTCGCTCAAGGGCGAACCCGAGCCTGCCCGCCGCGAGTTTGTGGATGCCGTGGGAGACGATTCGATTTCCCGCTTCGACTCTCCCCGGCGCAAGGGCGGGCGCAAGCGCAATAGGGGACGCAAAAAAGGTGGCCGTGAATAGCCCGTGGATAGCCCGTGGATAGCCAGTGAATAGCCCGAGGATAGCCCGTGGATAGCCTGTAAATTGTAAATTATTGATAATTAATAAGATGCAAAAAATGCCTCCATTTTTTTAGGGAGGCGAATTTGGTAAGTTGCTGATAACCAGATGATTGCTGATTACGCTAAACGATGCCTTTTTTCGACGGCCCGGCGGCCGGCGGTTATGCTGCGCATAATTCTGCCGGTTACGCTTCTGCTGTTGGCGGCTGGCTGCCGTCCGGCATCGTACGAGCAGTTCATTCGGGCGGATCAGGCGCAAGACGGGGAGTATGTCTTCGCGCTGGACCTCTCGGATAGCACCGCCACCTACGACCTTTCGTTCTACACCCGTGTGGATCCGGCCCTGATGGCCGCCGCCACCCCGTCCGCCGAGCTCGCGTTGCAGGTTTGCTGGCTGTCGCCTCAACCTTCTGTCGGGGAGGCTGTTCCCGACAGTACCGCACTCTCCTGCTTAGCGGTGCCGGAGATGTCCGAGATCGTGTATCTGCCATTCGGGGCGGAGGCGGGAAGCGTGAAGCTGTACCGCAGCGGCGTGAATCCGGCGCCGGCAGGGGAGTGGCATCTGTCCGTAACCCCTATAGCACCGCCTGAGGGCCTTCGCGGCATTGGAATAATCTGTAAACGAGTCGACTGATGGGCCACGACAAACTTCGCAAATTCGCCGAGAACGAGACCTTCGAGTGTCTCCTGCAGCCTTCTGCCGAAGAGGTGCTGGCCGATGGCTTCGACCATCTCCGCGACCATCCCGTGAAGGGCCACTGGTTCGAAGGCGGCTCCACGACTCCAGGCGCTCCGCTGATTCTGGAACTCGGTTGCGGAAAGGGCGAATACACGCTGGAACTGGCCAAGCGCAATCCCGACAAGAATTACGTTGGGGTGGACATCAAGGGTGCAAGGCTCTGGCGCGGCGCCAAGACAGCCACGCAGGAAGGCCTTCCCAACGTGCGCTTCCTTCGCACCCGCATAGAATTCATCACCGCATATTTCGCACCCGGCGAAGTCTCCGAAATCTGGCTCACCTTCTCGGACCCCCAGCCCAAGAGCGAGAACAATCGCCTAACGTCGCCCGGATTCCTCGAGCGCTACCGCAAAATGCTGAAACCCTGCGGTGTCGTCCGTCTCAAGACCGACAGCCGCTTCCTCCACGAATACACCCGCGCCGTCATCGAGGCCAATGGCCTTAAGGTCCTGGCCAGCACCACCGACCTATATGGGGAGTTCCCTGCCGCCTCCGTCGAACCGGAGGTCCGCGAAGTCCAGACCTTCTACGAGTCCATGTTCCTCGAACAGGGCGTCCCAATAACCTACCTGGCCTTCACCATCGACAAGGAAGGCCCGTATGTGCATCCGGCCGAAAAGTTCGATCCAGCCCGCTGGCGCGAACTCGACGATTCCCGTCGTTCCTTCGGCCACGGAAAAACCGATAACCATTAATCCCAAAGATATGTCCACTCAAAACCTCGATCCGCACTCGCAGGAGCTGATGCAGCAGTACCACTCCCTCCTGCCAGTCTATACCAAAATGTCGGAAATCATCCCGGAAAAGCTGAAAGGCTTTTTCGAGGAGGCCGGCATTATCGTGGCCGCGGTCGAGCACCGCGTCAAGAGCGAAGGGTCGCTGGCCGGCAAGCTGGAGCTCAAGGGCGCCAAGTACAAGGATCTGTTCGACATTACCGACATCCTCGGCATAAGAGTAATAACCTTCTATATCGACGACGTGGACAAGGTGGCGAGCGTTCTTGAACGTCTCTTCGAGATAGACTGGGAGAATTCGGTGGACAAGCGCAAGGCCCACGATATCGACAGTTTTGGCTATATGTCGCTGCATTACATCTGCCGTATTCCCGAATCCTCATATCATGATCCCGAGCATCCGGAACTCAACAAGATACGTTTCGAGGTGCAGATGCGCACGGTACTGCAGCATGCCTGGGCGAACATGAACCACGATACCGGCTACAAGAGCGGCGTGGAGATACCTAAAGAGTACCTTCGCAACCTCAGCCGTCTGGCGGGAATGCTGGAACTGGCCGACGAGCAGTTCAGCCGCATCAGGTCGGAACTCACCGACTACCGCCGCAGGGTGCGCGCGCTGGTCGCTTCCGGCAATCTCGACGAGGCTCCCCTCGACGGAGACAGCTACCGCAGTTATCTGGAGCTGAAGCCTTTCGCCAAGCTCAACGCGCGCATCGCCGCCGTGAATCAGGCTGAAATCCAGGAAGTGTCGCTGCTGCCCTATCTGGCAATATTCAAGGCTATGGGCTTCAAGACCCTTGGCGACGTGGCGAATCTCATCCGGGATTACGCCGAGGCCGCCTACCAGATAGCCTGCTATCAGATAGGTCTGACCGACCTCGACATCATCTCCTCTTCGATCGGTCCTCAGGACCTCTGCATCGCCTTTATTCTCAAGAACGGCGGCGGCAAGGCGGGAGTGAAGTATCTCTTTGATACGCTGAACGGCGAATCTGAAGGCAATGCCATGATAGCAGAGATGCTGGTGGACCAGACTGTAGACATGCCCTTCATGAATCAATAAGCTTATGGCAAACAAACCCCTTGATACAGAGCTCCTCGACCGCGCGATAATTTTCGCGGTACGGGCCCATGCGGGAACCGAGCGCCGGGGAAAGGGCTTCCCCTACATAGTGCATCCCATGGAGGCGATGGAGATCGTGGCCACCATGACTTCCGACCAGGAGCTTCTGGCCGCAGCCGCCCTTCACGACACCGTTGAGGACACCCCCGTCACGGTGGAGCAGATACGCGCAGAGTTCGGCCCCCGCATCGCCGACCTGGTGGCCTCCGAGAGCGATACCTTCGAGGAAGGGGTGAGCGAGGAAGACTCCTGGCACGCTCGCAAGCAGGCCGCCATCGACCGTCTGGCGAAGGCGTCGCACGACGCCAAAATCGTCGCCCTGGGCGACAAACTCTCCAACATGAGAACCATCGCCCGAGACTATTCGATTAAGGGAGACGCCCTCTGGAACCTCTTCCACGCCAAGGACCGCCGCGACCACGAGTGGCACTATCGTGGCCTGGCGGAATCTCTCAGTGAACTTTCCGATACATTTGCATACAAAGAATTCGTACAACTCATAAACCAGGTATTCGATGGACGCGATTAAGATATCCATGAGCGATTACGTGCTCTCCGGCGGCGGCGCCAACGGCGAGAGCTTCGACCACCGCAGCGACCCTTCGGTGATGCTCAAACTCTATTTCCCCGGCAAGATCCAGCAGCCGCTGGACGAGATGCTCCTTGCCCGTAAGGTTTATGACCTGGGCATTCCCACTCCCGAACCCGGCGAATACGTCGTTACGGAAGACGGACGTTACGGCATACGCTTCAAGCGCATCGTCGGCAAGAAATCCTACTCGCGCGCTACGGCCGACGAGCCCGAAAAGGTTGGTCAGTTCGCGGGCGAATTCGCACAGATGTGCCTAAAGCTGCACTCCACCAAGGTCGACACCGGCGTCTTCGAGAACGTGAAGGACCGCTACTACCGTCTGCTCACCGAGAATCCCTTCTTCTCCACGGCAGAAAAGGACCGTCTGGTGCGCTTTATCGCCGACACTCCCGATGAGCCCACCGCCATCCACGGCGACCTGCAGTACAGCAACGCCATCTTTGTGGGCGACAAGCGTTATTTCATCGACCTGGGCGACTTCTGCTACGGCAACCATCTGTTCGACGTGGCCATGGTGTACGTGTGCTGCTGCCTGAGCGACGAGGCCTTCATCCAGGAGACCTTCCACATGCCGAAGTCGCTCTCGACCCGTTTCTGGCAGGAGTTCGCGCCCGTCTACTTCGGTCCCGACCGGCCTCTTGCCGACATCGAAGAGCAGATTCGCCCGTATGCGGGCCTCAAGACCATCATCATCGAGCGCGACACCCGTCGCCCGATGCCTGAATTCCGTGAAGCCCTGAAGAGCGTTCTATGAAAAGAAAGGTAACAGAAGTCATTCGCCAATGGTCGCGGGCCGGTCTGATGATCATCGTCGTGGTGGTCGTCGTCCTCGAGGCCACCTCCATCCTGCAGTATTCCTTCTCCCGGAAGGGAATGCAGGAAGAGGCGAACAAGCGTGCCGAAAGCCAGCTGGAGGCCACGCAGAACAAGATAATGGACATCATCAACCAGGCGGAAGCCGCAGTGCGCAACAGCATGTGGATCGCCCAGTGGTGTCTGACCGTACCTGACAGCCTTCAGAGGGTGGCCCAGCGCATAGTTGAGGACAATCCCGTCGTGGTAGGCTCAACTGTGGCCATGGTGCCCGGATATCTGCCCCGCAGGCCACTCTTCTCCCCATATGTGTTCGAAGAGCCAGGCGGTGCTCTTCGCTTCTCCTCCCTTGCCACCCCGGAGTACGATTATCCCTCGCAGGAGTGGTTCGTGAAGGCGCTGGAGAACGAGACCGGCTATTGGTCGGAACCATATATCGACACAGGCGGCGGCGACATCCTGATGACCACCTTCTCCATGCCCATAAAGGATGCCCACGGAGTCACGGCGGCAGTGCTTACGGCCGACATCTCTCTGGATTGGCTGACCGACCTGGTGGGCAACCTTACCGTCTACCCGAATGCCTACAACATGGTGGTGAGTCGCGAGGGCAAGATCATGGTCTGCCCGGTGGAAACACTCGTCATGACCAAAACGGTGAACGAGATGGCATCGCAGATGGATGATTCCATCTCCACAAAGAATCTTAACTCAGCAATGCTGTCCGGCGAATCCGGCCATGCGCAAATCAAATACAAGGGAGCCAACAATTACGTGTATTTCGCACCGGTGAAGCGTACCGGATGGTCCATGTCGATCGTGATTCCGGAAGACGAGATCTTCCGTAACCTGAAGAAGGTCGGACTTATGGTCACCATCTTCCAGGTCCTCGGAATCCTGATGCTCATCCTCATGTTCCGCTCAATATTCCGGCATTACGAGCAGAATAAGAAGCTCAACGAGCAGCGCGAGCGCATGGAAGGCGATCTGCACATCGCCAGTGGCATCCAGATGTCGATGGTTCCCAAGGTGTTCCCGCCTTTCCCGGAGCGACACGACCTTGACATGGCGGCCGACATCGTGCCGGCAAGGGAGGTCGGCGGCGATCTGTACGACTACTTCATCCGCGACGAAAAGCTCTTCTTCTGCATAGGCGACGTGAGCGGCAAGGGCGTTCCGGCATCGCTTGTGATGGCGGTTACCCGCACCTCGTTCCGCAGCCTGTCTGCGAGTGAAGACAGTCCGGGAAAGATTGTTCGTGCCATGAATGAGAGTTTGTGCGCCATGAACGAAAGCAGTATGTTCGTGACCTACTTCTGCGGCGTGCTGGATCTGGCGAGCGGCCTTCTGCGCTACTGCAATGCCGGCCATAATCCGCCGCTTATCCTTACCCGCTCCATGCAGTTCCTCCCGGTCGAGGCCAACCTCCCGCTCGGAATAATGTCCGGAATGGAGTTCAAGGAGCAGGGAATCAGTTTCCGTTACGACGACGCCCTCTTCCTCTACACCGACGGTCTTACGGAGGCTGAAAACGCGGGCCATATGCAGTTCGGGGAAGAAAGGATGAAAAAGGTGCTGCACGGCAGGAAAGGTGCGTACGAGCACCTGAAGAATATGGAAAAGGAGGTTGCCTCGTTCGTTGGCGGTGCTCCCCAGAGTGACGACCTCACCATGCTCTTCATCCACTACCTTGGAGGCCAGGCTGACTCAGGGAACCTCCGGATGATGTTCCACAACGACATCAAACAGGTCTCGCAGCTGGAGGGATGGCTGGAAACGGTATCCAGGGAACTGGAATGCCCTGAATCACTGATACCGAGTCTTAACCTCGCTCTCGAGGAGGCGGTAACCAACGTTATCCTGTATGCCTATCCCAAGGGCATCTACGGACCGGTTGAACTGGATGCGTTGAGGGAGGGCAACAGTCTTAAATTTGTCCTTTCCGACAGCGGAAAGCCTTTCGATCCCACCGCCCGTCCCGACGCAGACATTAATGCAAGCCTTGAAGACCGCCAGATAGGAGGTCTTGGCATTCATCTGGTGCGCAGCATCATGGACGCAGTCTCTTATGAGTACCGCGATGGACGCAATATTCTTACGATGACTAAAAACATTTGATACTATGGAAATTAACATTACGAAAGAGGCCGGCGTAACCACGGCGTTTCTCAAAGGCAGGCTGGATACCCCTGCTTCACTCGAAGTAGCTCCAGTTTTCGATGAACTCAAGGCCGATGCCGCCGGAACCACTGTGCTCGATTGCGCCGAACTGAGCTATATTTCAAGCTCCGGACTTCGTCTTTTCCTTTCGCTCCGCAAGGCTGCTGCTGAAAATGGCGGCAAGGTTATAGTGAAGAGTATCAGCAACGAGATTCGCGCCGTGTTCATGATGACCGGTTTCCTTAATCTGTTCGAGATTCAGTAATGGCCTGCGGCATGAAAAAGACTGTCGGCGCTGCGGCACTGGTTGCCGTTGCTGCGCTCTTGTTTGCGGCAGTTGCTTTGACCGGGTGCTGCGGACGCCAGACGCAGAACCGCGGCAGGGCCCGTTCGGCGCAGGACCGCGCCTTCGAGAAGGCCTTTGTGACCCTGACCGATGCCGTTCCAGATGCAATTCTGGAGATCCGTTATTATGGGACCTACAATTTCGTTGGGACTCGGATCGACGGATACTTCCAGCCTGTTGCGCTTATTACCCGTGAGGCGGGTACTGCGCTTCGGGAAGTGAGCGACGAACTGGTGGCCAGGGGCTATCGTCTGAAGATTTACGACGCCTATCGTCCGCAGCGCGCGGTGGACCATTTCGTCCGCTGGGCTGCCGATGTTGCAGACACCGCGATGAAGCCGTATTTCTATCCGGATCTGGACAAGAGCGTGCTCTTCGAGCAGGAGTATATCATGGAGAAAAGCGGCCACACTCGCGGCTCCACCGTGGATTTGACGCTCTTCGACATGGCCACCGAAAAGGAGGTTGACATGGGCGGAACTTTCGACTGGTTCGGTATCGAGAGCCATCCGGATTATATGGACATCACCCCGGAACAGTACGCAAATCGCATGCTCCTTCGCGACGCCATGGTGCGTCATGGCTTCAAGACCCTAGAAAGCGAATGGTGGCACTTCACCCTCGCCGACGAGCCGTTCCCGGATACTTACTTTGATTATCCGGTGAGGCAGTTGAGGTAGGGGATTAGTGGGGGGATTAGCCGCCCTGCGGGCTGCTTTTCCCCTGGTCTCCACCAGCAATAAAACCGCAGCTGCAACCGAGTTGCAGTTACTTTTTAGGGGCAGAGCCTTTTGAAAGCAAGCTTTCACCGGCCCCGCCCCTAAAAAGTAATGCCGCACTTTCGTGCGGCATCTGCAATTTTATTGCATCGGGTGGAGATAAGGGGATTCGAACCCCTGACCTATAGATTGCGAACCTATCGCTCTACCAACTGAGCTATACCCCCATTTTGGACTGCAAAGATATAAAAAAAATCTTA
>Ga0247611_10000388_pt1 | contig 90504 bp, 77 predicted proteins | sample 177DNAGHGhighgp2_FD_192422 | JGI IMG/M metagenome (GOLD analysis project Ga0247611, IMG submission 192422) | Sheep rumen microbial communities from Palmerston North, Manawatu-Wanganui, New Zealand - 1770 DNA GHGhigh gp2 | ecosystem: Host-associated > Mammals > Digestive system > Stomach > Rumen...
TATAAGATAATTTATGATATGCATTTATGAATTCTTTTAAGTTCATAAGGACCTCCTTTATTCAGTGATATGGATTGATTATAACACAAAAAATGAGAAAAATCAATTATTAAATTCAAAAAAGCCTCATGCATTATAATTTTAACCATGATAGTGGTATAATTTAGGCTTTAAATTTTGAAAATAATATAATAGTAGAAGTTGCATTTTTTGTAAATTACAAATAATTAAAATTGCTCAGAAATTATTTACAAATAAGCGGATATTTGGTATGATTAACATACGTTAGGGCATAAATGAATGAGACTTGTCCTATTTGGCACAAAATTTTTTGACACTTATATGAAAAGAGGTGGATGATATGGCAGTAACAGAGGATAGATTCGAGAGAATATATAAGCAAGGAATATTCTCTGGAGTGGAAATTTGGATGGATAAAGCCACGGGTGTAAATTATATGCTGCTTACATCCGGAGGAAAAACAGGCCTTACGGTACTTGTAAATGAAGAAGGAAAGCCTATAATAAATGATACTAATAAATTTGATTATGGCTGGATGGCAAAGGAATTAAATGCAAATCAGAAGAATTCCTTGCTGTAAAAAGCCTTTATATCATTGTCGAGGTGATGTCGAATTCCTTATATGGTAACAGTATAAGGATACGCACAACCGTACATTGTACGGCATTATGGCAAGGCGGGATTCATCCCATCACCTAAAGGTAATGGGTTTTCGCCCGTGGGTCATTTATAAAAATGACAAAAAGCGAAATAAAGTATATACTTTGTTTCGCTTTTTGTTATAATGATGTTAGTTTTTATTTGAAGAAGTAGTTTAAAAATTGTAAAAAATGATTGTAGAGAAATATGGTGAAAAAATGAAAGATTTATATTTAATGAGACATGGACAGACTCTGTTCAATAAAAAGAAAATGCTGCAGGGATGGTGCGATGCACCGCTGACAGAGCTTGGTATAGAGCAGGCAAAGGCAGCAAGAGAGCTTATAAAGGATATTAAGTTTGATCATTATTATTCCTCAAGTAGTGAAAGGGCCTCAGATACGCTTGAAATAGTTACAGAGGGAAAGGTATCCTATACAAGGCTTAAAAGCTTAAAGGAAAGAAATTTTTATGAGGCAGAGGGAGATATCTGGAGCAGTGCAGGTTTTAAATCGGGGAGTGTTGAGCTTTTTGAATATCTCTTTAAGAACTTTGAGGGAGAAACGAAGGAAATGCTTCAAGAGAGGATATATGGAGCATTAACTGATATTATGGAAAAGGAAGACCATAAATGCGTTCTTGCAGTTTCGCATGGAAATGCCTCCTATTGTTTCCTTAGCAAAGTTGAGCCAGAGAAAGCTAAAAGTCTTGAGAGAGTAGGAAATTGCTCTATTATGCATTTTTCTTATGATAATCATACCTTTAAATTAATAGAGATATTAGCGGTAGAAAAAAAATTAGACAAGTGAGTAAAAAGCAGCCGTTGAACAAAATAAAGCAAATGAGCAAAAGGCAGTTATCGAACAAAATAAAGCAAGTGAGCAAAAGGCAAATATATGGTAAAAGAGCTAAATAACCAAAAGCATATATAGAGTAAAATGGCTTAAATGAGAAAAATGGAATGAAAAGAGATGGAAACAAATGGAAAAATCAGTTGAGAAGGAAGAGAGAATGATAGATTATTATGACATAGGACTCAATCTGTTCTGCAGGCAGTTTAAAGATCCTGACAAGATAATAAAAGAAGCAGAGGAAAATAAGGTGTGCTGCATTCTTACAGGCGCTGATATGAAAGATGATGAAAAGGTAAATAAGTATCTTTTAAATAGAGGTAAGGCGGATTATCCTGTGTATGGAACAGCAGGAATTCATCCTCACAATGCTGATGGAGCAAGTGAAAAGGATTTTAAAAGAATCAGGGAAATCATAAAGACTAATCCTAAGGTGGTTGCAGTAGGAGAAGCCGGCCTTGATTATAACAGAATGTTTTCAGAAAAGAATAATCAGCTAAATTGCTTAAAGAAACAGATCGAAATAGCAGAGGAATTAGGATATCCGATGTTTCTTCACGAAAGAGATGCAGCAGAGGATTTCATAAAGATATTTAAAGAGCATAGAAGTGTAGCAGAGAGGTCTGTTGTGCATTGCTATACCGGAAATAAAAAAGAATTAGAAGAGCTTTTAGAGCTTGGCTTTTCAATTGGAATAACGGGCTGGATACTAGATAATAGAAGGGCAGATGATTTAAGAGATGCAGTAGAGATACTTCCTTTATCAAGAGTTCTTATAGAAACTGATGCACCTTATCTCACACCAAGAGGAATAAAGGGACTTGGCAGCGTAAATGTTCCTCAAAATATAGTTTATGTTGCAAGGGCTCTAGCAGGATACATGAAGGTAGATGAAGAAGAGCTAAAAAAAGCTGCAAGGGATAATACCGAAAGGGTGTTTAAATTATGTACTTCACATTAAAATATTCAAATACAAATACTTATCTTATAAAGCTAAAGGATGGATATATGCTCTTTGATACTGCTTGGGCAGGCACGCTTCCTTTATTTTATAGGGAATTGGGCGAAAAAGGCGTTAAAGCAGGCGATATTAAATATCTTCTTATATCGCATTTTCACCCGGACCATATGGGGCTTGCAGGAGAACTTCAAAAGCAGGGAGTTAAGATCATTGTAGCTGAAGAGCAGGAGAGATATATTCATTCGGCAGATGCCATTTTTGAAAAAGAAAAGAATAAATGCTTTGTTCCTATTGATGATAAAGAAGTAGAAGTAATAAGCATTGATGATTCAAGAAATATTTTAAAAGGTATAGGTCTTGATGGAGAAATAATATACACTCCAGGGCACAGTGATGATAGCATTTCCCTCATTTTAGATGAGGGAGCCGTATTCGTTGGAGATTTAAATCCTATTTATGAATTAGAGCTTCATAAGGGTACTGAAATAGAAAAAAGCTGGAATAAGATATTTGCATTAAAACCTGGAGAAATAAACTATGGACATGCAAAAAAGGCGGTTCTTTCAAAAGAAGATCTAGATAGCCTTGGTGGTAAAGAAAAGCCGGAAAGCGGAGGCACTGCAATTAATAATGCATCGGCATTTACAAGGCAGGAAAATACTAAAGAAAATGCAGAGCTATATTCGCTTGTAAGCCTCATAATGAAATACATTAATAAAGGATACTCTCTTGAAAAAATTGCTCGTAAAACCGGAGCAGAGGCGGAATTTATAGAAGATGTTACGAGAATGTATTTAACTCATCAAAATGTGGGTGTTCAAGGAATACTAGATAGAATAGAAATAAAGGGAAAGTAGTTTAAAAGAAAGAGAAGAGGTGAATTTTGAATAATACGATCATATTTGATATGGATGGAACTCTTTTAGATACGGAAAAGTACTATAGGAAGTATTGGAGGATAGCCTCAGAGGAGACAGGGTATCCAATGACAGATGAAATGGTGCTTTCCTTAAGAAGCCTTGGAAGGCCTTTTTCCACAGAGAGAATAAATACTTTCTTTGATGACGAGAGAGCCTATAATATCATAAGAGGCAGAAGAATGGAGCTTATAAAGGAGGCTATTAAAAGAGAAGGAATCCAGCTAAAGCCTTATGTAAAGGAGACTTTGGGAATATTAAAGGAAAAGGGCATTAGACTAGCTGTTGCAACTGCCACAGATGAGGAGAGAACAAAAGAGTATCTAGAAAAGATGGAGCTTGAAGAATACTTTTCGGATGTGATATGTGCGACAATGGTGAAATGCGGAAAGCCAGCGCCTGATATATATTTATATGCATGTGAAAAAATGAATATTAAGCCGGAAGAGACCTATGCAGTAGAGGATTCTCCGAATGGGATTCTATCAGCCTATAGAGCGGGCTGTAAGGTGATAATGATTCCAGATCAAACGCCGTGTGATGATGAGGTAAGCTCTTACCTTACTTTCCTTGCAGAGAGCATGAAGGATCTGCCAGGCTTTTTACTAGAAGAGAGGTAAATACTTGGTAAAGAAGCGAAAATAGCGAGAAAGGTACAATGTAAAGGTATGGGAAAAAGAATTAATATAGCAGTATTAGGGGCTGGAAATATAGCAGAAAGCATGAGCTGTGCACTTTTAGACATTAAGGATGAAGTAAATATGTATGCGGTTGCTAGTAGAAGCCTTAGCAAGGCAGAGAGCTTTGCAAAGGAATTTGGCTATGAAAAGGCGTATGGTTCATATGAAGAGGCCGTAAAGGATGAAAATGTAGATTTAGTTTATATAGCAACACTTAATTCAGAGCATTATTCAAATGCCAAAATGTGCCTTGAAAATGGAAAGGGGTGCTTGGTAGAAAAGGCCTTCTGCTCAAATAAAAGGCAGGCAGAGGAGCTTATAGAAATAGCAAGAAAAAAGAATCTGTTTTTATCGGAGGCTATGTGGACAAGGTTTCTTCCGGCAGCAATGAAAATTGGGGATATGCTAAAGGAGGGAGTAATAGGAAAGCCTCATTACCTTGAGGCAGATTTTTGTAAAATGAGCGAGGAGACAGAGAGAATCACTTCTACAGCTCTTGCTGGAGGAGTTCTCTTAAATCTTGGTGTATATGCACTTACAATGCCGCAGCTATATTTTGGCTTGGATGTTGTAAAGGTAAAGGCGAGCTGTGAAAAATACATGACAGGTGCGGATAAAACCGATGAGATAATGCTTACTTATAAAAATGGGGATATGGCTAGAATAAAGGCTTCAAGTGCAGCAGAGCTAAAGAGTTTAGTGAAAATTGCAGGCGATAAGGGTTATGTGAAATTTGGACCGGTTAATAGACTTGAATATATTGAGGTCTATGGAACTGACGGAGAGCTGAAAAAAAGAGAAGAATTTAAAAATGAATTCAATCCATATTGCTATGAAATATTATCATGTAAAAGGGCGCTTCTTGAAGGAAAAAATGAGACAGAGGAAATGCCATGGGATAAGACCTTGCTGATGATGGGATGGCTTGACTCTGTAAGAAATCACCTGGATATAAGGTTCGACTTTGAAAAAGAAGGAGAAATAGAGCATAAAGATGAAGAAATCTGGGGAAATCCGGATGTATTTGATGATACTAATCCTTAGGATAGAAGTATATCTATTTTAACAGCGTAAGAACAGGACTTATGATGGAAAGAAAATAGTAATGTAAGCTATAAAAAGGAAGACCTTTGGCCAGGTGACCATGTACCAAATAAGATTTTTCAAAATATAGTTGTTTTATTTTAAAAAAGATGTATAATAGAGAAGATTGTTAATTTAATAACAATTAATAGGAAGGTTGCATTATAGCAATCAGGGAAAAGATATACATTCCTTAAAATAAGGACAATATAAGAATATCGGAAAGGCTTTTATGAGAAAGACAAAAATTATCTGCACCATAGGACCATCAAGTCAGTCAGTAGAAGTGTTAAGAGAAATGTGCAAGGCAGGAATGAATGTAGCCCGTCTTAACTTTTCTCATGGAACACACGAGGAGCAGGCAGGAAAAATCGCAAATATTAAGCAGGTACGTGAAGAATTAGGGCTTCCTATAGCTATAATGCTCGATACAAAGGGACCAGAGTATCGTATCGGTGTGTTTAAGGACCATAAGGTTACCTTAGAGGAAGGACAGGAATTTACCTTTACAACAGATGACATAGAGGGTGATGACACAATCGTTTCAGTTAATTATAAGGGTTTTGCCCATGATCTTGATAAGGGCGATAAGATTCTTGTAAATAATGGACTTGTAGTGTGCGAGGTTATTGCAGTAGAAGGTCATAATGTACATACAATAGTACAGGCAGGAGGCGTGCTTTCAGATAAAAAGAGCATGAACTTCCCGGGAAAGCTTCTTAAGAATGAATTCCTCAGCGAGCAGGATAAAGCAGACCTTTTATTTGGTATTGAAAATGATGTAGATTATGTTGCAGCATCCTTCGTATCAACAAAGGCAGATGCGCTTAGCCTTCGTAATTTCCTCAATGAAAATGGAGGAAAGGATATCGACATCATTGCTAAAATCGAGAACCGTGCAGGTGTTGAAAATGTAGAAGAAATTTCAGAAATTGTAGATGGCATAATGGTAGCAAGAGGAGATCTTGGCGTAGAGATACCTTTCATGGAGGTACCAGTTATCCAGAAGGATATTGTATCAAAGTGCCGTATGCTTGGAAAGCGTGTTATCATAGCTACAGAAATGCTTGAATCAATGATTCAGAATGTACGTCCTACAAGAGCAGAAATCTCAGACGTAGCAAATGCTGTATATGACGGAGCATCAGCAATCATGCTCTCAGGAGAATCAGCAGCAGGAAAGCATCCTGTAGAAGCAGTTAAGACAATGTCAGAGGTTGCAGAATTTACAGAATCTCACATTAATTATGAAAAGCGTTTCAAGAATGCAGGCTTTGTTACTAGAAATAACCTTGATGCTATTTCACATTCAACCTGCTCAATGGCTATAGATGTAAATGCAAAGGCAATCGTAGTAAACTCACTTAGTGGACTTACAGCTAGAATGGTAAGCCGTTTCCGTTGTCCGGTTCAGATTATAGGAATGACAACTTCGGAGAGAGCATACCGCAAGCTTGCACTAAGCTGGGGCGTATATCCAATTCTTTGTGAAGAGTTTGAATCTCTTGATGTTATTTTCTATAACGCAATGAGAGAGGCAACTAAGATACTTGATTTAAAGATGGGCGACAATGTCGTACTTACAGGTGGGAAGATCGGTGGAAGCCGTGGAAGCACAAATATGATCAAGGTAGAGACAATTCACAAGCTTCATGAATAATAATTATGGCAGACGGCATAAAACCGTCTGCTTTTATTTCGCAGTGAAAATAGATAATAATTATATACTAAAAAAAATTGAAATTTACTAGTGTAAACTACTATTTTTAATAAATTCGTTTACAATTCGTAGATTTTATGCTATTATATAAAAGGCGGATTTTGTATATAATGGAAAAAACGTACGAATTCCGCATTTCTATCGAAAATGCAGAGCTTTTTCTTAGTGAAAAAGACTGCAGAAGAAATAAAAGAGAAAAAGGGGAAAGCAATGATACAGGCAGCAAATATTACACTTAGAGTTGGTAAAAAGGCATTGTTTGAGGATGTTAACATCAAATTTACAGAAGGCCATTGCTATGGTCTTATTGGTGCTAATGGAGCAGGAAAATCAACATTCCTGAAGATTTTATCAGGAAAGCTCGAGCCTACAAAGGGTGAAGTCATCATTACAAAGGGACAGAGATTATCCTTCCTTGAGCAGGATCACTTCAAATATAATGATTGTATTGTACGTGAAGCTGTAATCATGGGAAATAAGCGCCTTTATGAAATCATGAAGGAAAAGGATGAAATCTATGCCAAGGAGGATTTCACTGACGAAGACGGTGTAAAGGCCTCACAGCTTGAGGCAGAGTTTGCTGAAATGGATGGATGGAATGCCGAGGCAGACGCAGATTCTCTTCTTAATGGTCTTGGTGTACCAGATGAACTTCATGACATGAAGGTAGCCGATATCAATGATAATATGAAGGTCAAGGTACTTCTTGCTCAGGCACTTTTTGGAAATCCAGACATTCTTTTGCTCGATGAGCCTACAAACCACTTAGATCTTGAAGCTATTAACTGGCTTGAGGAATTCCTCATCGGCTTTGAAAATACTGTAATTGTTGTATCTCATGATAGATACTTCCTTAATAAGGTATGTACTCAGATAGCAGATATTGACTATCAGAAGATTCAGCTCTATGCTGGTAACTACGACTTCTGGTATGAGTCAAGTCAGCTTATGATCCGTCAGATGAAGGAAGCAAATAAGAAGAAGGAAGAGCGCATTAAGGAACTTCAGGAATTCATACAGAGATTCTCAGCTAATGCATCTAAGTCAAAGCAGGCTACTGCTAGAAAGAGAGCTCTTGAAAAAATTGAGCTTGATGACATCAAGCCTTCTTCAAGAAGATATCCGTTTATTGATTTTAGACCTCTCCGCGAAATTGGAAATGAAGTACTTGAGGTAAAGAATGTATCAAAGACCATTGAAGGTGTTAAGGTGCTTAATGATGTATCCTTCATCTTAAAGAAGACTGATAAGGTTGCCTTTGTTGGTTCAGATACTATTGCTACAACAGTTCTTTTCCAGATTCTTGCAGGTGAGCTTGAACCAGATGAAGGAAGTATTAAGTGGGGCGTTACCACTATACAGAGCTACTTCCCTAAGGATAATACAGAGTTATTCAAGGGCGAGGAGCAGATTGTTGACTGGCTTATGCCTTTCTCACAGGAAAAGGATGTTACCTATGTTCGTGGTTATCTTGGAAGAATGCTCTTTGCAGGCGAAGATGGCGTAAAGAAGGTTAATGTTCTTTCAGGAGGAGAGAGAGTTCGTGTAATGCTCTCAAAGATGATGCTTCAGGGTGCAAATGTTCTCCTTATGGACGAGCCTACTAACCACCTTGACATGGAATCAATCACTGCACTTAATAATGGTCTTATTAAATTCCCAGGTGTTGTAATCTTTACCTCACAGGATCATCAGTTCATCCAGACCATTGCGAACAGAATTATGGAAATTTATAAGGGCAAGCTTATAGATAAGATTTCTACCTACGATGATTACCTTGAAAGTGATCTTGAGGCTGTTAAGAGACAGAACCTTTCACTTCAGACAGGAGAGGATAACGACTAATTTTGATTGGGAGGAAATAACTTGGCTACGCTCGATAATGTAACTGCAATTTACGATACCGAAGAAAAAAGGCTGAACCTCCGCTTTGGTGCTAGACTTGAAAATGATATCTTAAGCTTTAGTGCTGTTGTGAACGATTCATCAGAATGCTTTGTTATTTTATATAAAAAAGGCGAACCTCGTGCAGAGGTGCGCCTTAAAATGAAGCAAAAGAATTGCCATTCAAGTATTTTTAGTGTTGGAATTCTTGTTAGCGACTTAAAAGGAAAGCATCCAGAGCTTTTTAATGAAAAAGGAGAGCTTTCCTTTGAATATATGTTTGAAACTACGCGTTCTATGCTAGTTGATCCTTATGCGATGCTAGTATCAGGGCGCTGTCGGTATGGAAAAAAATTAAGTGATAGTGAAAAACTCCTTGTACGTGCCCGCTTTGAGGAAAAGAGGGAGGATGTATTTGACGGAATAGATGAAAAGCCTATCATTGAATATGAAAAAATGATAATGTATAAGCTTCATGTAAGAGGCTTTACTAAAGGATATACCGGAAGCGATGTACCTGCAGCACATAGAGGAACTTATCTTGGAGTAATAGACAGGATACCATATTTAAAATCACTTGGCATTAATTCAGTTTTCTTAATGCCTGTTACTGAATATGATGAAATTATGGGAGATGAAAGAATAGTATATTCAAGTTCACCTTCCTTTAGTGTAAATCCATATCTATCAAGTATGGGAATCCCTCAACATGATGCACAGATGTATAGTTCTGCCATTGAGAGCATAAAGCTTATGGGAATAAGCAGCAGTGCATTTGCAGAAAATGCCGGGACTGATGAGATAAAGATAAATTACTGGGGGTTTAGTAATAAAACTAATTACTTTGCTCCAAAGGCATCTTATGCTAAAGACCCGGAAAACTGCGATTTAGAATTAAAGAAGATGATATTAGAGCTTCATAGGAATGACATAGAAGTAATTATCCAGATGAATTTCAATGAGTCAGTTAATCAGACAATGATGATAGATTGTCTTCATTACTGGGCTGTATCATACCATGTGGATGGTTTCTGGATAAATACTGATGTAGTTCCTCAAAAGCTTGTAGCAACAGATCCATACCTTGCAGAATTAAAAATCTTAGCGCCTAAGGCCTTTGATATAAATTACGATTATGATGGAAAAGTGCCACGCTTTTCTAATCTTGTGGATTATTCTGAAAGCTTTGAGACAGTGGCAAGGCGTTTCATTAAGGGAGATGAAGGATATCTTACAAAGTTCATCTCAGCCTTTGCAAAGCAGAGCGGAATTCAGGCAAAGGTAAATTATGTTACCGATTATAACGGCTTTACCCTAAATGATCTCTATACCTATGATGTAAAGCATAATGAGGGCAATGGAGAAAATAACAAGGATGGAAGAGAAGAAAATTATAGCTGGAACTGTGGCTTTGAAGGTGAAGTAAGAACCAATAAGGTGAAGGCACTTCGTGAGAAGATGATGAAGAACCTTATGCTCTCGATGTTTCTTGCACAGGGTGTTCCGATGCTGCTTTCAGGAGATGAATGCCTGAATTCGCAGGATGGAAATAATAATGCATATTGCCAGGATAATCAACTAGGCTGGGTAGACTGGAAAAATAAAAAGAGCAGTGAAAATTTCAGAGAGTTCATTAAGGGAGTGATAGCCTTCAGAAAAGCTCATCCGATATTTTCAAATCCAGCAGAGCTTCGCAGCATGGATTATTTATCTTGTGGTTGTCCGGATATTTCCTTCCATGGAACCAAAGCCTGGTATCCTGATTTTTCAAATTACTCAAGATGCTTAGGTGTACTGCTTTGCGGTGAATATGCTCAGAAAAATAGAGCGAGCAGGGATGACAGCTTTTACATTGCTTTTAACATGCATTGGGAAGAGCATTCCTTCGACCTTCCAAGAATACCTGCATCTACAGGCTGGCAGCTTGTAATCAATACAAATGAAAAAGATGCAAGAATAAATGAGGATGGGGAGTATGTAATGGGCAGGACCTTCATGGTGCCACCTCGCTCAGTAGTAATATTTAAGGCTTCAATGAGCCCAAAGGATATAGCTTAATATGGGATTAAAAACAAAAAAAGGTTTTGATATATCAGCCTTTACTTTGAAGGTCATAGCATGTTTGATCATGCTGATCGACCATATAACAATTTTATTTACTGATTATGGTACAACTATTTATACAGCAGGAAGAGCAATTGGTAGAATTGCAATGCCGATATTTATGTTTTTTCTAGTAGAAGGCTTCTTTTATACCAAAAACAGATGGCGCTCACTTATAGTTCTTGCCATCTTCGCCCTTATATCAGAAACGCCATTTGACTGGGCTTTCTGGGGACTGAATTATAGCACCGAATCAGTATTTTATGGTCAGAATATGCTTGTTACAATGTTTATAGTTTATGCAACCTTGATGGGAATAGACTATATTAGAAAAAAATTCTTTTTTGGAAATTATGCATATTATTCATTTGCATCAGCTTTTTTAATAGTAATAGGCTCAGGAGCGGCCTTTTTATTAAAAACTGATTATAGCTATTTTGGTGTCATGGTAGGTATGGGTTTTTATTTCTTTAGATTTAAAAAGATGCGCATTTTGATGTATTATGTCGTTTGTCTTTTGATTTATAGCATTAATGGTAATATGATCGAATTTGTTTCAGTATTGGCCTTTTTACTGATATTCCTTTATAATGGAAGACAATATCCAAAATCTTTCTCTTACCTGACGAAAAATGGTGAGGATATAACTGAAAAATATAAACATAAGAGCTATTATGTGCTTAAATATGCGTTTTATCTCTTTTACCCGCTTCATTTAACTATTCTTTGCTTGATAAGATTTAATTTTGCTTATGGTATTTAAATGAAGAGTATGGAATAATTCTTATAGGAATTTGAAAAGAAAGCATGGAATAATACTTATAGGAATTTGAAAAGAAAGCATAAAATGTGTCTATATGTATTGAAAAGTAAACGCGTTCTCTGCTATAGTTCTATTTGGATGTTGTAGGAGCTAGAGTATTCTAGCGTATTTTATGAAAAAGGAGAATAGAATTGAAGTCTCTAGAAATTAAAAATGTTAAAAAGCTTATGAATGACCTTTTTGGAGGCAGGGCCTTCGATAATTTCTTAGTTACTCAGGTAAAGCTTTCTTGCATGAATAATGTTGAAATTAATGGAAAAATCAATAAAAGCTTTTTAAATGAAGAAGAAATAGAAATGCTAAATGGCAGGGAATATTCCCTTTGGTCAGAGCTTAAGTATTTGGTGTTTGATGTAATAAAAGGAAAAAGGCTTCCAAAGAGCATGATAATAGACTTAAAGCTTGGAGATAATCTTACTGAAAAGGTATTAGAGGCATCAGGAAGCAGTTTTTCAAAGAAAGATGTAGCTGGCCTTTACATGAGCCTGCGTTTTGAGAATAATGTGCTTATCGCTGTTTCAGGAACCTCAATGGCTACTTTCACAATGGATAAATCAGTAGACAGGACCTGGGATTCAAAGATGACAATAATGCTAAGCGGATATCTTGAAAATATTGGAAATCATGGCGCAGCTTCTGGCGCATTCGAATCAGCTGCCAATGTAAATGATTATCCTAGCATTAGCGCAGAGGCAGATAAATATGCAGAAGACATCTCAGAAGAAGAATTCGAAAGAGAAGAAGCAGAGCTTGAAAAAATGTATGTTTAAAAATAAGCCATAAGATTATATACCTTAGGGTATCTATTCTTATGGCTTTTTTGTTTAATTAGCTCTTCATTTTTGAAGAAAAAATTAAATAGGAAAATATGCAGATATTCACGAAACGTTAACATTTGTATGTTACAATAAAAAAAGCAGCAGTAAAATGTATTAAACGGGTAATAATATATGCTGCGGAACGGAGTTAAGGAAACTATGGAAGAAATGGAAAGCATCTATGGAGAAAAGCTTTCTCTTATGAATGATGTATTAGAGGATGTATTAAATAAAATTGATATAGTCAGAGAAGAAATGAAGGAAAAGCATTTCGGAGAAGATCCTGTGGAGCATTGTCTTGCAAGAATAAAAAGTGAAGAGAGCATGCGTGAAAAATGCATTAGAAAAGGCATACCAGTCAATGCAGAATCAGCTCTAGCTGAGATTCATGACGCCATAGGAATAAGAGTTGTGTGTGCGTTTATAGATGATGTTTATGAAATAAGAAATTACATTGTTCAGCTAAGCGATATTAAGGTGATAGAAGAAAAGGATTATATAAAGCATGCTAAGCCAAATGGTTATAGAAGCTATCACATGATAATACAGCATAGCAGCGGACTCTATGTTGAGATACAGCTTAGGACCATTTCAATGGATACCTGGGCAGCACTTGAGCATCATCTTTACTACAAAAAGAATATTGAAGCAAATGCAAAGGAATTGATTGTAAGCGAGTTAAAAAGGTGTGCGGATGAGCTTGCATCTACTGATGTAAGCATGCAGACAATCCGAAACATGATTTATGATGAGTAAAGTTTTAGGTTTTCATGAATATGATTCATGACGAGTAAAGCATTTAGATATCGGTGAATGGAGGAATTATGAAGCTTTTATTAGCAGAGGATACAAAAGATTTAAACCGCGCAGTATCAGCAATTTTAGCGCATGATGGCTTTGAGGTAGATAGCACCTTTGACGGCGAGGAAGCCTTAGAGCATATAAAAAATAATACCTATGATGGAATAATACTAGACATAATGATGCCAAAGATGGACGGACTTGAGGTATTAAGAGAGCTTAGAAATCTAATATAATGACGCCTGTCATGCTTCTTACAGCAAAGGCAGAGGTAGATGATAGAGTAAATGGTCTTGATGCAGGAGCAGATGATTATCTTACAAAGCCTTTTGCAATGAAGGAACTTTTAGCAAGAATCAGAGCGATGACAAGAAGAAAGAGCGATTATACTCAAAAGCAGCTTACCTTTTCTGATGTTACATTATCATCAGGCAATTTCGAGCTTAAATGTGAGAATACAGTCAGTCTTTCTAATAAAGAATTCGAGCTCATGCAGCTTCTTATATTGAATGCAGGAAAAGATCTCGATAATAATTACATAATAGAAAGAGTATGGCCAGATAATGAAAAGGCAGATGAAAATATTGTTTATCTGTATATTTCATACCTTAGAGGAAAATTGGAATCTGTAGCGTCAAGAACCCGGATAGTTGGCGACAAGGGCGGCAGCTACTGCCTGGTAAGGGCATCATAAATATCTGAGTTAGTTCATGGCATAAATACCTGAGTTAGTTCATGGCATAAATACCTGAGTTAGTTCATGGCATAAATACCTGAGTTAGTTCATGGCATAAAAACCTGAGTTAGTTCATTGCAAAAATGCTGCATTAAGTTCGGATAAAAAAACTAGGAGGGGCGGTAGTGAATACAAGTTCAATAAATAAGCTAAGGCGAAGATTTATTTTCGCTGCCTTGATGGCGTATCTTTTAGTTGCGCTTTGGATAGGTGCACTGATTTATGGAATAAATGCATTAACTACGCAAAGAGAAATCAGGACTGTATTAAATACGATTGTTACCTATGGAGGTATACTTCCTGAAATGGATAGAGACGGAAAAATCCATAAGCAGGAGATGGGAGAAGAGTCGGAGGGCTCTGGTTCTCAGGAGGATATTGACGCAGATAGTGTTTTGGAGGAACCTAAGGGAGAAGATTTTGATGTAGTAATATCGGATAATTTTACTATATATGATATTTTTGCTATAGGCTCAAATATATTTACATCTTCCGAGAATCATTATCAATCAAGATATTTTTCACTTCTTTATGATTCAAATGGTGCGTTAATCGATTCATATTTAAATAAAATCAGTTATTTAGATGAGGAAAGTGCTGATGAACTTTATGGTCAGTATGTACTAGAAAAGAATAAAAGCTTTGGAAAGAACGGACCCTTTTTTTATGAAATGAGTGAAAATGAGGATGGTTCGAAATTAGTAGTTTATCTAGATTGTACCTCACAGATACTCTATAACGGAAGAATACTGTATTCGGCGCTGATACTTGTAGTAATAGGTTTCTTAATAATTTTTATTTTAGTGCGCATGTTCTCCTACAATGCGGTAAAGCCCGAAATTGAAAATGCAGAGCTTCAGAAAAGATTCATTACCAATGCGAGCCATGAGCTAAAGACACCGCTTGCAGTAATAAGGGCTAATACCGAGGTAGAGCAGATGATGAATGGCGAAAATGAGTGGAATCAGTCGACAATGCGTCAGGTAGATAGAATGAGTACCCTTATACAGAACCTTGTCCTAATCGCAAAGGGACAAGAAAGTGAAGATAAGGAGGAAATGATAGATACTGATGTCTCTGAGGTAATAAACAGCACTGTAGAGACCTTTAAAACCGTTGCAAATACTGATGAAAAAGAGCTTACCTCAAATGTTGCAGAAGGAATCCACATGACAGCAGAGGGAAGCAGCATAAGACAGCTTGCAACCTTGTTAATTGATAATGCAATTAAATACTGCGATGATAATGGGAAAATAAATGTTTCCTTATCGCAAAAGGGTAAGGTGACAAGGTTTGAGGTTTCAAATACCTATGCTGAAGGAAAGGATGTAGACTATAGTAAATTTTTTGAGAGATTTTATAGACAGGATGAATCTCATACAGGAACCAATAATAAAAAAGGAGGCTATGGAATAGGACTATCCATTGCCGAAGCCATAGTAAAGCGCTATAAAGGCAGCATAAATGCAAGCTGGAAGGATGGAGTGATTACCTTTACCTGTCTCCTTAAGTAGAAATCGTGAACTACCCACCGCCTAAAGGCAGTGGGCTTTACGTTAAATGGTTCACCAGACTGAGACAGAAGAAATTTATAAATAGACGTAAAAAACTGTTCTCTTTACTTGAAAAATGGTATCGAGAACAGTTTTTATTATTGTGATTTTATCTGTTAAAAATTACCATGAAGTAGAAGAACCGTCATCAAACTGCTTCATGTTAAGTTCGAGGTTTTTGATGGTTACTCTGGTATTAGGAGCTACGCTCTTTGTAATGAAGACATTACTGCCGATGACAGAATCGTGACCGATAACAGTCTCACCGCCAAGAATAGAAGCACCAGAATAAATGGTTACATTATCTTCAATGGTAGGATGACGCTTAGCACCCTTAAGTCTTTGTCCGCCCCTAGTTGAAAGAGCACCGATTGTAACACCCTGATATATCTTAACATTATCGCCTATTATTGTGGTTTCACCGACAACGATACCGGTACCATGGTCAATGAAGAAGTACTTTCCGATAGTAGCGCCAGGGTTGATGTCGATACCAGTGCGGCTATGTGCCTGTTCGGTCATGATACGAGGAATAAGTGGAACTCCAAGAGTAACAAGGCCGTGAGCTAGACGGCTTACAGCAATGGCGTATAAACCAGGGTAGCAAAGGATGATTTCATTATAATTAAAAGCCGCAGGGTCACCGTCATAGGTGGCCTTTACATCGGTGTCGATGAGAGCTCTTATTTCAGGAATCATCTTGAAGTAGGAAATGCAAAGTTCTTGAGCTCTTTTATCGATTTCAGCTTCACTTTTTCCGACAGACTCAGGCATCTGCTTTAATACAATGTTGATCTGACGATTGAGATTATACATTACGTCTTCAATTAGTACAGTAAGTCTTGAACTGAGTGTATAAAACTTATAGCCCTGTTCTCTGAAATAGCCAGGGAATACAATTTTTAAAAGCTTTGAGGTTATATCCTTTATGATATCAGTATCTGGCTGATTCCAAAGTTCAGCATTATCAATCGTGCGACCGTTTTTATAATCTTCAAGTATACTGTTCACAAGCTCGGTAACTTCGTTTTTAATTATTTCTGACATTTATATGCCTCCTGTGTTTAATGAGTTTACAAGATAAATCATTTTTTTCTAGACTAACTGCCACCACATTATAGCAAAAGCAAAATAAAAATGCAACTCAGCTTTTTTTTATTAACTCTTTACATTATTATGTAAAAAATGGTATAATGGCATTGGAATTCATAGGGAAGAAGTTTGTATTTTTTCGGAAATTGCCCAATAACCCTTATTATTTTACCTGTTACAGAGTTGAAGAATCAGCTGATATATAATATTATTATATTATTAGGTTAACCGTGTTTATCAGTGATTAACGGATTTGCCTGGTGAAAGGCAAAGGATTTTTAATAGAAAGAGGTTATCGTATGGGATTTTTTGATGATTTTACTGAAGGGCTGAACAGCATGTTTGGCGAAGATAAAGATAAGTCAAATAAAGACAGAAGCTATAATAGAGGAAATTATAGCAATAATTATAATAACAATAACTATAATAGCCATAATTATGATAATGGTTATAATAACGGCTATAATAACGGCGGCTACGATAATGGCAGCTACAATAATGGCAGCTATAATAACGGCGGCTATAATAACGGCGGCTATAATAACGACGGCTACGATAACGGCGGCTATAATAACGGCTATAATAACGGTGGCTACGATAACGGCAGCTACGATAATGGCAGCTATAATAACGGCGGCTACAATGATGGCGGCTACGACAACGGCGGCTATAATAATGGCGGCTATAATAACGGCGGCTACGATAACGGCGGCTACAATAATGGCGGTTATAATAACGGCGGCTATGATAATGGTTATAATGATGATTATACCAGCTTTGAGAGCGGAAATGGCTATGGAAGAGGCTATGGAAGTGGTGCCGGTTATAATAGAGAAAAGGAGATACAGGAAGCCATATTTTCGGGTAAGGTAGCCTTAGAGTGTCTTGGTAAAGCGAAGAAAAGTCTTGATTCTGCAGGAAATTGGGGCCTTGTTGACATATTTGGAGGAGGTCTCATTTCAGGAATTATGAAGCATAGCAGAATCGATGATGCAAAAGCTGAAATGGATGCGGCCAGGTATGCATTAAGAAAGTTTAAGGATCAATTAGATGATGTAAGAGATATTGATCTTACTAGTATCGATGTTGGAAGCTTTACTACTTTTGCAGATTTCTTTTTCGACGGCTTTTTAATGGACTTTGTTGTTCAGTCCAAAATAAGTGAAGCTAAGAGACAGGTTGATGAAGCAATTTGGAAGGTAAAGGGTATATTAGAAACGCTATATGGCATGCGTTAATGCATCATGATAATATGGCTATAATAATGTGGTAATTATAATGAGGCGGTAATGGCGCGGCTGTGATAATACGGCAATTATAATGAAGCTGTAATATAATAATTACCGGTAAGAGCTTGCTATAGATAAGAAACTATAGCGGTGTAAAAAAGCGTGTAAAAAAGCGTGAAAAAAACGTATGAAAAAATGAAGTAAGGAAGGAATTAAAAAATGGAAAAGAAGGGGTTCAAATTCAAGATTTCATTTAACGCACCAGTGGTGCTTGTGTTTGTTGGACTATGTTTTATTGTCACTTTGCTTAATTACATAACAAAGGGAGCGAGCAACTTGAAATTTTTTGCGACCTATCGTTCATCACTTGCATCACCTTTAACCTATGTGAGATTTTTTACCCATGTATTAGGCCATGCTGATTGGGCACATTTTGCTGGAAATACTTCATACATATTGCTTCTTGGACCTATGCTTGAAGAAAAATATGGCTCTAAAAAGCTTATAGGAGTTATATTAATTACAGGCCTTGTAGCAGGCGTGGTGAATTATATTTTCTTTCCTACAACGGCATTATTAGGAGCTAGCGGCGTAGTATTTGCTTTCATCCTTTTATCATCCTTTACAAGCTTTAAGCAGGGCGAAATACCTATTACCTTTATACTTGTAGCAATATTCTTTATTGGACAGCAGCTCATAGAAGGATTTGCACTTAGTGATAATGTATCTCAGTTAGGTCACATTCTTGGCGGAATAGTTGGTTCAATAATAGGCTACAACCTCAATAAAAAGACTAATTCGTAAGCAGTAGTTTGAATAAAAAAGAAATCACGAAAAATCGTAAGAATTTCGTAAGATGACAAAATAAAATTGGTGTGATATAATCGCATCAACAAAAGTATACAGGTACTAAAGATACTTTTAGTACCTGTGTTTTTTGGATGAAAAGAAAGGTAAGGAATTATGAAAAAGAGAGGTTTTAGTGCATTACTCACATTAGCAGTAGTAAGTGTGGCTATAGGAGCAACAGGATGCGGTGAGAAAAAGGATGCAACAACAGCAACAACAGCGGCAACAACAGCGGCAACAACAGCAACTAGCGAGCAGGAAGCTACTAAAGAGCTTGAGGCAACAACAGATGCAACAACAGAAGCAACAACAGAAGCAACAACAGAAGCAACAACAGAGGCAACTACAGAAGCTACAACAGAGGCAACAACCGAGACTACTACTGAGGCAGCTACAGGAAAGTTAAGTGCAAATATTAAATTACATAGTTTAGAAACAGCTGAGAAGACAAAGATTGAAGATGTAGATGAAGAATTTGCATACGCTTATGCTAATTATTCTGAGATTGTAATTTCTGATGATACAGCAAAAAATTATCCAAATTTGAGTATATCAATTGATAATCTTAATGAGCTAGAATACAGCAGTTTAATGGAAAACTTTGCCACCTGTGCAAATTTTGCAACAACTGATGAGTCAGAGGGTTATTTATATGGACCAAATGCAATAGAAATGACAGAGAGAATTTCAAGATTTGATGATAATGCTACATCTGTACTTATTTTCTACTATATGAACGCAGGCGGTGCACATCCAAATTCATGGTATAGAAGCTGCAACTACGATTCGAAGACAGGTGAAGAAATAAAAATCACTGATGTAGTAAATGATCCAGATACACTTGTTGAAAAGATTATTGATCATCTTGATTTTGATGCAGTAGACGGAGAAGAAGAGGAAGAATTAATTACTGATCTTAAGGAAAATGGAGTAATGGGAATAACTCCTCTTAATGAGCAGTTAAAGAATGAAATTGATGATGGAACTCTTGTATGGATATTAGATGAAAATGGAATCAGTACCTATTATTCAACGTATGACCTTGCACCATATGCATATGGACCATTGACATCACATCTATCATTAGAAGATTACCCGGATTTATTAAAGGATGAATATAAGATTCCTGAAAATACTGCTCCAGTAGCTGAAAGAGTAACAGAAGAGAAATTAGAAAAAGAAGAATTTACTCTTGAAGATTTAGAGCAGTATGCTAAACCAGCTGATAACTAATTTTTTGGTTTTCATTTAATAAAATCACCTCGAAAAGGGGGCTGTCGCACTAAGTAATTAGTGCGAGGCCCTTTTTTCGCGCTGAAATACTGTATTTAACATAAGGGGCTTCGCCCAGATGATTTAATCATCTAAAGCGACAGCCCCTTTTTTGTTGGGACTAGAAGATAATAAAATATTGAAAATAATGGCAAAGTATGCTAGAATTTAAGGTGGTATACGTGTTTTTTGCAGTTGGAATAAATGTATGTTATAATCATGAAAGTATGATATTTATGTTCAACGCGATAATTACTATTACTATTGTACTGTATCTTATGCTGATCATCTCTTAATAAAGACTGATAAAAGCAGAGGATATTAATTTAAAATATAATGGGAGGAGGGGCATGGAAGAAAGAAATAGGACCTATGTGGCTATAGACCTTAAGTCTTTTTATGCGTCTGTAGAGTGCTTTTCACGTGCCCTAGACCCACTTGATGCAAATCTTGTAGTGGCAGATGTAAGCAGAACGGAAAAGACCATATGCCTAGCTGTAACACCGGCCTTAAAGGCTTATGGAATTCCGGGAAGAGCAAGGCTGTTTGAGGTCACAGCTGCAGTAAGGGAAATAAATGCCGAGAGATTAAAGCATGCACCAGGTCATAAATTTACCGGAAAATCGCATCTAGCAAGCAAACTGAAAAATAATCCATCTCTCGAGCTGGATTTTGTAGCTGCACCGCCAAGAATGAGACGGTATATGGAAGTAAGCAATAGCATTTATAGCATATATTTAAGATATCTATCGCCGGAAGATATTCATGTATATTCAATCGATGAAGTAATAATGGATGTGACGGAATATCTGCCTTTTTATAAGCTTACGGCGCATGAGCTTGCCATGAAGATGATAAAAGAGGTGCTTTTTGAGACCGGGATTACTGCGACAGCTGGTATTGGTACCAATATGTATCTTTGTAAGGTAGCCATGGATATCGTAGCAAAGCATATTCCGGCAGATAAGGACGGAGTAAGAATAGCAGAACTTGATGAAATGTCTTATAGAAGGCTCTTATGGAATCATAGACCTATTACTGATTTTTGGAGAGTGGGCCGCGGTTATGCCAGAAAGCTTGAGAGCAAAGGTCTTTTTACTATGGGAGATATAGCAAGGTGCTCTATAGGTGATGACAAGGATTTTTATAATGAGAATCTCCTCTTTGATATGTTCGGAATAAATGCTGAGCTTTTAATAGACCACGCCTGGGGGTATGAGAACTGTCTTATGAAGGACATAAAGGCGTATAAGCCTGAAAATAGCAGTCTCAGTTCAGGACAGGTACTATCAGGACCTTACGAATATGAAAAGGCAAAGTTAGTAATGCGTGAGATGACAGATGCACTGGTGCTTGACATGGTCGAAAAGAATGTACTAGCCGATCAGATGGTAATTACAATAGGGTATGATAGAAAGATACCGCCTGATTATAAAGGAGCTTATGAATATGACCATTATGGCAGAATGGTGCCGGAGGGAAGCCATGGCTCAATTAATCTAGGAAAATACACCTCCTCGGGAAAAATGATAATAGATGCGGTAATGCAGCTCTTTGACCAAATAGTAAATAAAAAGCTCTATGTACGCAGGATGTATGTGGTTGCAAATCATATCATGGATGAAAAAAGCGTCCAGGAGAAGGAAGAAAATGCGCAGGTTCAGCTTAATTTATTTACAGATTATGAGATGCTAGAGAAAAAGAAAAAAGAAGAAAAAGAGGAAGCCGAAAAGGAGAAAAAGCTACAAAAGGCACTTCTTGGAATGAAGAAAAAATATGGTAAAAATGCAATATTACGTGGAATGGACCTTGAAGAGGGAGCTACCACGATAGAAAGAAATAATCAAGTAGGAGGGCATAAAGCATAGAATAGAGAAATGTACAGAGTGTAGTTGAGATAGAAGGCTGTTACAGTATGGAAAATAAATATGATGATATAATAAACAGACAAAGATGGGAGCCTAGGCATCATAAAAGGATGCAAAGAGAAGCAAGGGCTCCGCAGTTCTCTCCGTTTGCCGCACTTACGGGGTATGATGAAGAGGTAAAGGAGAGCGCAAGACTTACGGAACTTAGAAACGAACTGGCAGAGGATGAAAAGAGTCAGCTCGATTATAATATTTTAGAGCTAAAGAATAAGATCGAAACACTAGACGGGAATAATCTTGCCGAAATTGAAATAACCTATTTTAAACCTGATACGCTTAAAAGCGGAGGCGCATATATAGATAAAAGAGGCAGGGTAAAGAAAATAGAAGAATATGATGGATTATTAGTGTTTGAGGATGGTACAATAGTTCCTTTTGCTGACATTTATTCCTTAAAGCTGGTTTAAAAAGGATTAAAGCAGTGATAAGGTGCATAAAAAGAGCAAAAGTGGTTTACATGGTATTTATGGGAAGGCATAATTATGTGGAAAAGCGTTTGTCATTCGATAATAATAAAAAAGAATCTTTATGATATTGTTTCTGCAGATGCACAGTTTTATTCATTTATGGGAAACCGTCTCTATTCACCGTTCAATGAACTAATTGATGAAAAAAATAGGGATAGCTTCTATGAGCATGCAGCGGTAATGGATGGAAAATGGTTTGCAGCAGAGCTTAAGGTGGATGAAGGATTTAATCTGCCTGTACTTATGTCGATAGTTCAGGGCAATATATCTGAATATATATGCGTATCTTTATACGCTTTAGATGCTGCAATGCGCCAAATAGAAGAAAACTCTGTGAAAATAGATCTGCTTGAAAAGGTATTAGGACTATACGGTGACTGGGGCTTAAAGTGCAATTTAAAGACGCAGGAAGTAACAATACAAAAATTTAGGATTGATGAAACTGTCGAAAAAAGTAAATATTCCATTGATGAATTTGAAAAAATGCTTTTGGCTAAGTTTTCAAAGGAAAAGGTAGTGAAATTCTTCGCTGAACTTAAAAATGGGAATAGAGACGTTGAAGAGTGCTTTGATGGGGCTTTGTACGGCGGTAATGACATCAAATATACACAGATAAAGGTATCGGCCATTTATGCAGATGGAGAAATAAAGAACTACGCTGGCTTTATCCATGAAGGAAATGAGCAGGTTGTAAATGTAGAAAGACTTCCGGTGTTAGATTCGTTAACAGGACTTTTGTCAAAAGGGGATATTACCGAGTATGCCACAAGGCTGATTGACGTAGAACATAGAAAAGGAATAACAATAGCGATTGTAGATGTAGATTACTTTAAGCGTGTAAATGACACATTTGGTCATAAGACAGGTGATGAGGTATTAACTAAGGTTGCTGCGATAATAAAAAATGAGATAGGGGAAGACGGTGTAATTGGAAGATTTGGCGGAGATGAATTCATGATAGTGCTATTTAACGCCTTTGACCTTGAATATGAAAGGGAAAGGCTTAGAAGCATAAAAAATATGGTCCGCGGCGAATTTCCTGAAAATTCAGAGGGAAAGCCTAGCACATCACTTTCGATAGGCTGTGCATCCTATCCAAAGGATGCTGATAATTACGAGGATGTTTTCACCTTAGCTGATTTTGCACTTTATAGGGCAAAGGAAAAGGGAAGGAACAGATATATCATTTATGATAAGAGTAAGCATGGATCAATTAATGATATTAAGCAGATACAGTTTGGAAGTGCCAGACTAAATAGTAGGGGAGACATGTCAAAGAGCGATATCATCTGTATGATTCTAGATAAGGTAACACGCGGAATTGACTATCCTATTGAAAAACTTGCAGATGACTTAGTCGATAATATAGGAATACAGCATCTTATTATTTATGGAAATAATGGCAGAGGAAAAATAGTAACAGCAGGACAGGGAGTTCCAGATAGTAAATTAATTGAAGAGACAAAGGATTATATTTTAGATGGTACGGTTCTAAGTCTATATACTGATAATGTTTTAGTTATTAACGATATATCCTATATGAAATCAAAAAGCCCTAAGGTATATGAAAAATTAAATAAAGAGGGACTTAGATCGCTTTTACATATTGTATTTAGGGATAATAAAGGCTCTAGATGTGTACTTTCAATAGAATCTGCAGAAATAAAGGTCACGTGGAATGAAAATGATCTGCCGAATTTCAGACTCATAGGTTTCATATTATCTCATTATGATTTTACTTAAGGGCGATAAGATTTTATTAGGGTGTTCATAAGAAAATAGATTTAAGATTATATACAGGGAGAACATCTATATGGAGAATGTTTCGAAAAAAAGAAGAACCTTGAGCTATATTTTAAAAATAACCGTTTTATTATCTGCAATAATCGGAACCTATTTAAGCTATTACGCCGGCAGAAAAAGCTTTATGGGCGGAAAAAGCGTATTTATGTTTTTTACGATACAGTCTAATATAGCAATAGCAATAATATCAGCAGTAGGTTTATTTCTTATGGCTAAGGGAATAAAGAAAAGTGCTGCATGGTATGTAGTTAAGTATGTTGGAACAGTTGCAATAACCCTGACAGGTGTAGTATTTGGCTTTGTACTTGTACCGACGTTAGGTGTGCATGCCTGGAATATTCAAAATACTCTGACGCATTTAGTGGTTCCTGTTGTTGCAGTAATTGACTTTTTTGTTGTATGTGCAGGCGTAGGAATAAAAAAGATAAATACCTTCTGGGTAATAGTACCACCGTTACTCTATGCTATATATGCCGGCATAGGCTATGTAAGAGGCTGGGAATTTGCCGAGGGAATAAATTATCCTTATTTCTTTCTTAATTGGGGAAGTCCTGCAGGAGCATTTGGTTTTACAAAGGAACTTCCATATATGGGAAGTGCATGGTGGATACTGGCTTTATTAATTTTCCTCATTGTAGTAGGCTTTGTATATCTGGTAATCGCAGACATACTCGGAGGCAGTAAAAAGAAAAAGTAAGCCATAGAAACCATTAAGGGGAATATAGGGGACAATATAGGTGAATGTGAGGAAAGTAACTAATGAAGCTTAGTTCGATAAAGCAGGACCAGACAGTAAAAACACTTAAGGTCGGCGGCGAGGGAGCACTGCGCCAGCATTTTCTGGATATGGGAATAATTCCAGGTGCAGAAATCACAATGGTCGGAAAGGCTCCAATGGGAGACCCGATAGAAATTCGTTTGCATGGATATGAGCTTACACTCAGACTAGCTGATGCAGATGAAATAGAGGTAGAAAATGTAGAGGTAAATAAAGAAGCTGAAAGTCTAAAAAAGACCGGAAATAGCAATTCGAAAAAGAATAGAAGGAATGCAGAGCATCCTGGCTTTGGTGAAGAGAATATAAATTCCGTCAAAGAAAAGAGTGAAGCACTCTCAGAAGGAACGATTCTTACCTTTGCTCTTGTGGGAAATCAGAACTGCGGAAAAACCACTCTGTTTAATCAGCTTACAGGTGCAAGTCAGCATGTAGGAAATTTTCCGGGTGTAACTGTTGAGAGAAAGTCTGGTAAGATAAAGGGGCATGCAGATACTCTGATAACTGATCTTCCAGGAATATATTCAATGTCTCCTTATTCGGGAGAAGAGCTGGTCTCAAGAGATTTTGTATTAAATGAAAAACCGAAGGCGATAATTAATATAGTAGATGCTACAAATCTTGAGCGTAATCTATATCTTACAATGCAGCTTCTAGATCTTAATATACCAATGGTCGTAGCTCTTAATATGATGGATGAGCTGCGTGGAAATGGCGGAATGGTAGATGTAAATACCATGGAGAAAATGCTTGGAGTTCCGGTTGTGCCGATTTCTGCAGCAAAAAATGAGGGTGTTGATGAATTAGTGCGACATGCCCTGCATGTGGCAAAATATCAGGAGCGCCCTGTAGAGTGTGAAATGTTTTCTGAAAATGAAAAGGGAAGCATAGTTAAAAATACCATCCATGCAGCAAGTCACTTAATCGAAAAAAGTGCTAAAGCAGCGGAGCTTCCAGTAAATTTTGCTGCAAGTAAGCTGATAGAGGGAGATGCCCTTATAGCTGAAAAGCTTGAGCTAGATCAAAATGATAAGGAAATGGCCTGGCACATTGTTAAGAAGATGGAAAAGGAGCGCGGGCTTGATAGGAGCGCAGCAGTTGCTGACATGCGCTTTGGATATATCGGAAAGGTATGTGATGAATGCCTTATAAGACCTAGCGAGAGCAGAGAGCATCTGCGCAGTAAGAAAATTGATAAGATTTTAACTGGAAAATATACTGCCATACCGGTGTTTGCCGGAATCATGGCTTTGATTTTCTATCTGACCTTCTTTTTAATAGGACCATTTTTCCAGGACCTTTTAGCAGCAGGAATTGATGCTCTAAAGGGAGCAGTTCAGAGCGGCATGGAAACGCTAAATGTAAATCCAGCAATACAAAGTCTTGTGATTGACGGAATATTTGAAGGCGTAGGAACTGTAATAAGCTTCTTACCAATAATACTGCTTATGTTTTTCTTCCTTTCAATGCTAGAAGATAGCGGTTATATTGCAAGAGTTGCATTTTTTATGGATAAGCTGCTCCGCAGAATGGGCTTATCAGGAAGAAGTATTGTACCAATGCTTGTAGGCTTTGGCTGCACAGTACCGGCTGTTATGTCCACTAGGACGCTTCCTAGTGAAAGAGATAGGAAAATGACAGTTCTGCTTACTCCGTTTATGTCATGTACTGCAAAACTTCCAATATATGGATTTTTTGTAGCTGTGTTTTTCTCTAAACATAGCTGGCTTATAATAACCGGGCTTTACTTTTTAGGAATAATAATGGCAGTTTTAATGGCTCTTATACTTAAAAAGACAATATTTAAAGGAAATGCAGTTCCTTTTGTAATGGAGCTTCCTAATTATAGATTTCCTAGTTTGAAAAATGTATTATTGCTATTATGGGAAAAGAGCAAGGATTTTTTGCAGAGAGCATTTTCCATAATATTAGTAGCAACAATAGCAGTATGGTTCCTTGGAAACTTCAATTTCGGCTTTAATATGGTAGAGGATTCCTATGACAGCATTTTAGCTAGTGTATCAGGAGTTTTTGTTCCTTTAATGAAGCCGATAGGTCTTGGAGACTGGAGAATAGTAACTTCCTTAGTCAGCGGCTTTATGGCAAAGGAAAGCGTTATTTCTGTAATGGAGACATTGTTCAGTGAAGGAGTTGCATCTATAGGTGCTCTTTCGGCTATGTCAATGCTGGTATTCAGCCTTCTTTATACACCATGCGTAGCAGCTGTTGCATCAATACGCAGGGAAATGGGTAGAAAATGGGCGATATATGTTGTGCTTTGGCAGTGCGTTATAGCATGGCTTGCAGCATTTATTGTAAGGCTCATTGGTATGGCACTTGGCTTTGCTTAACTCTTATTTATTTAATTAACGAATGGCTATTTATAAGCTATATTAAGAGGTAAAATGAATATTTGGGATTATTTAATACTAGCAGCCTTGCTTTTAATAATAATTGCTGCAGCAAGGGGGGTAAAAAAGAATCGAAAAAACGGCAAATGCTCATGCGGAAATTGCAGTTTTTGCGAGGAATGTAATTTTAAAAATACGTGCGGCAAGGCGGAAAATAAGTGAAAATATAATAATTAATGTTTCTTTTTACCCGGATTTCTTAACCTGGTAAGAGGCTTTGTTTAATATAAATGGAGCCTAAAAGAAAAATATAATCAAGACAAAGAAATAAGCAGGCATGTCAAAATGATATGCCTGCTTATTTGTATTTATCATTGAAAAGTTAGGTGCGTCTTCTGGTGATTCCGCGGTCCTTGTAGTATTTTTCTTTTGCTTCATACATTCTCTTATCAGCAAGAGAAGCAATTTCAAGAACAGATTTGCCCTTTAACTCACTAGAAACAACATATCCGTAAGAAACCGATACAGTTTTGACTATGTTGCCATGCCAGTTTTCAAGGATTTTATCAAATTCTTTGGTCAAATGTTTTATTGTTTCGGCATCGGTGAATAAGAGAGCAACAAATTCATCACCGCCTGTTCTGTAAATTTTACCATGTTCAGAGAAGGCCTTATTCATACAGTCTACAGCGCCCTTAATCATTTCATCGCCAGCTTCGTGACCTAAATCGTCGTTGACAGTTTTCAGGCCGTTTAGGTCAAGAGAAATATAAATGAATTCCTTTTTATCGGCTGCGTCGAGGAAGGTGAGAATATCATTGTTGTAGGCTCTGCGGTTATAGCATTTGGTGAGCTCATCTGTGTGAGATTTTGCATAAAGAAGCTCAGCAGCTTTCTTTTCTTCATCAATGATCTGAGTCGCAACAATTATCTTATTTGGAATACCTTCAGTAGCAGTAATGGTGATGAAGGACATTCTGATCCAGCCTACATTTTTACCGAGCAGCTCCATGGATATGACTTTTTTATCCTTCATTCGCTCAGGCAGGGTGGTGATGTCTGAGAACTCTAAACCTCTTTGTAAGTATGCATCACTCATGGTCGCATGCATGATGTTTTTCATCATTACATCAGCCTTTACTTTAGTATCCTTGTTATAGTTATCCTTTACATGATTTTTAGCAGAATACTCAATAACGGTATTTTTCTTTAGATTTACCAAATGCAGGCTATAGTATATTTCGGACATTGATTGGAATACTTCCATATGCTGAATGTTTTCCTGACGAGAGGATAATAGCCTTTTGAAAATGAATGTTATGACAAAGGTGGCTAGTAAAAGATAAATAAATACTAAAAATAGGGACTCTAAGATTCTGTTAAAAAAGTAATTATAGTCTAAAAATACGCAGATGCAATATTCGCCAGAATTTTTAGCAGAACAGAAGCTCTTTAGAACATTATCACTTAATTTAATCTTTTTAAAAAAGGTAGTTTCATTAGTTATTTTACTAGAATCTAAGTTACATATATTTTTTAGATTATTACCAGTGAATTTTGGCTCGGTAGAACCAACTATTTCAAGGGTAGAAGCATCAGCTACGGTTATGGTAATATTCTTATCTACTGAAATATCACCGATTACTTTTTCAATTTCTTTAAGTTTTAGTTCAGATATAAGTCTTACAGGCTCGATTCCTACCTGCACCATAAGAGTCTGTGGTTCATTCCAGGTCATAGCATATACCATTGGTTTTCCTTCAGCGGTATTCGGAGTTACGTCCTGACACATGGTCATAGTCCTATCTTCAAGCATCGGCTTAAAATATCCTATCTGCTCGCCGGAATCTAAGGTATAACCAATATATTGCTCAACACTGCTTGAAAATATTTTTCCGGTTTCATCAAAGATATGGATTTCATCTATTGACAAAAGAGAGCAGAGTTTTTTTAACTCTTCAGTGTCATTAACAGCACTAGAATTATGGTCTAGGTAATAGGCAACGGCCTTTGCGAGTATGGTATATTCGTTCTTTAATGAGGAAAGTAAGGCAGTTTCCTCGTGATCATTTTTTTCAAGGATTATTTCTACCTGCCTTAAGCGGGCAGCCGTTGCTGTTTTAGCTTCGCGGGAGCTGTTTATTCCTAATATGATTAACTGGAGAAAGAGCATTATCACTACAATAAGGCTAGTTACCAGATAGACAGATTTCATTGAATAATTTTTATTTTTCATATCACATATCCTTTCTGCAAATGATAGGAATATATTATAATTATATACCAAAATAGGATTATAGTAAATAGAAAAATATAAAAAGAATATTAACCAACCCTATTTTCGCATTTATGCTTTCACTGGTCCTTGTTATATATGTTTGCTAATTACATTAATAAAAATCAGTAGTGACATTTGTCATATGAAGTTATGATTTAAGACACTACCGAAAAATTGAGGCATGTGTATAATTAAAGCATAACTTCAGTAATTATTGTTGAAGTGGTTTTCATTAAACAAGTAATCATGAAATGAGTAATTATTAAACGGGTAATTATTAAATGAGTAATTATTAAATGAGTAATTATTAAACGGGTAATTATTAAATGAATAATTATAAATAATTGATTATTATATTAGTTTATGTATAAGGAGAGAAGTAATATGTCAAAGACCGTAGTTGAAATAAACAACTTAGTAAAGCGCTACAAGGAACTCATTGCACTTGATAATTTCAGCATGAGCATAAAGGAGGGAGAGGTGTTCGGATTGCTTGGACCTAATGGTTCAGGAAAGACTACCACAATTAACTGTCTGCTCTCACTTCTTTCGTATGACAAGGGAGAAATCAAGATTTTCGGTGAGAAAATGGAGCCTAAAAGAAGAGATATAAAAAGCAGGATAGGTGTCGTATCGCAGAATGTAGCAGTATTTGATGAATTGACGGTTTATGAGAATGTAGATTATTTCTGCGGCCTGTATATTAAGGATAAAAAGACCAGAAAGCAGTATGTAGAAGAGGCTTTAGAATTTGTAAGTCTTACTGAATTTAGAAAGTTTTTCCCTAAAAAGCTCTCAGGAGGATTACTCAGACGTTTGAACATTGCCTGCGGAATTGCTCATAAGCCTGAGCTTATTATATTTGATGAGCCGACTGTGGCAGTTGATCCGCAGTCTAGAAATAAGATACTTGAAGGAATTGAGTGCTTAAATAAAAAAGGAGCTACCATTATTTATACTTCGCATTACATGGAGGAGGTAGAGCAGCTCTGTAATCACATACTTATCATGGATAAGGGGAAGAAGATAGCAGAAGGAAGTCTTAGTGAGCTAAAGGGCATGATAAAAAATACAGAAAGCGTTGTGGTAAATATAAGACACTTAAAGGATGAGAACATTGAGGAAATAAAAAAACTTCATCATGTGTATGATGTAAAATACATGAACAATATTCTGACAATAAAATGCAGCGGTGGTAAGCATAATATCACTCATGTGGCAGAATATTTAAAGAATGAAAATATCGATTATGACAGAATTTATTCTGAGATACCTACACTAAATGATGTATTCCTGGAAATTACAGGTAAGCAGCTGAGAGATAAGGAGTGATGAGATGTTTTTAAATATATTTATAAATAGATTGAAAATCAATATAAGAGATAAACAGGCAATAGGCTGGTCACTTTTATTCTCATTAGCTCTTGGCACTCTGTTTTACTGTGCATTTGAGTCCATTTATAAAAATGCAGTGAATACAGTTGTAAGAACGGCAGTTGTTCTAAATGCAGAAAGTAATACCTTTGGAGATATGGGCGAAATTCTAAAAACTATTCAGTATGATGATGGCACTAAAATACTTGATATAGTTGAAACAGACTATGAAAATGCACTTTCGCTTCTTGAAAATGAAGATGAAGAAAGGGCAGTAAAGGGAATAATAGATCTTAGAAATATTGAGGACATAAGGCTTGTATTATCAGGCTCTAAAAATGAAAACGGAGAAATAGGAAATGCGGGAGAAATTGAGGATAGCATATTAAGCAGTATAGTAGGTGTGTTCAGACAGTATTCCCTTATGATTTCTGAAACGATAAAGAATAATCCTGAAAGACTTGGAGAGGTGCTTAAGAGCTTAGAAAGAAAGACCACTGAGTTAATAGCAAATAAGTCCATATCAGGAGGGAATAAGGATCCATATGTTACATATTTTTATAGCCTTATAACAATGATGGCGATGATGGCAATGATGTCTGGAGCTGCAGTTGTAGAAAGCGGACAGGCAGATCAGTCGCCGCAAGGAGCAAGAACTGAGGTTTCAGCTGTAAATAAGGCTGTATATGAAATAGCTGGTCTTTTAGCAGTTTGTGTAGTGCAGGTATCTGTAACATTGATAGGACTTTGCTATCTTGTTTTCGGGCTTAAAATAAATTTTGGCGCGGATGTGACCTATGTTTTTTTGACAGCGGCACTTGCCACTATTTTAGGAATATCACTGGGATTTTTCGTTTATCAGTTCAGTAACATCTCTAAGAAGGCCAGGGAAAATATTTTAATGGCAATAGTAGTTGGTGGAGGATTTTTATCAGGACTTATGATACCTAATATGAGAACAATAGTGGAAATGAAATGCCCTATTATAAATAGGATAAATCCGTCAGCAGTTATTACTGATGCATTTTATGCACTGAATATGTATGGAGTGGGAGAAAGATATTATAAGGCGATGATTTATATTGTCGGATTAACGGTTGTTTTTATATCATCAGGCCTGATTTTATCGAGGAGGAAGAGATATGCAAGTCTTTAAGGCATTCATGAAAATAGTAAAAAGTAACTTTGTGGGAGTTATTCTATATTTTGGAATTTGCGTACTGATGACAATAATGGTTGCTTCTCAATATGGCGTTAATAAAGGAACTAGAGGATATACAAATACGTCCACTTCAATTATTGTAAATGATAATGATGAGTCGGAGCTCTCAAAGGCTGTGGTAGAGTATTTAAAGTCACAGCATGATGTAGATATGGCAGAGTATGATGAGGATAAAGTGAAGGATTTAATTTTTTCCGCATATTATACAGCCTATATAGATATTCCAAAGGGATTTATGGAGAGGCATTTAGATAACGACCCATTAGAAATAAATGCGGTGTTTGATACCTCGCTTCCTGATGGAAATTATGTATCACTTCAGCTTGGCTCTTATGTAGATGGTATAGTCAGATTTGAAAATGCGGGATTTTCTTTATCAGAGGCAATAATTAATACCCAAAAAGCAGTAGAACCTGATAGCTTCATAGATTTAAAAGCATCATCTAAAGTGGAAGGAAGTACCCATTCTAAAACATTTAGTTTGTTTTTGTTCCTGCCATATGGTATAATGAGTATAATATTGTGGTGCCTGCTTCCAGCGGTTTCAAGATTTAATGTAAAGGATGTCAAGGATAGAACAATGGTATCTTCAATCAGTGCTAATGAAAGAAATATCGCCTTGTTCACTGGTTCGATTTTGGTTTCATCTGTTGTTTATGTCGGTATGTCGGTATTTGTCAGCATCTTCCTTAAAGGAAATATTTTTTCGATGAAATGGCTCCTTAGCATGATGAACCTTCTGATTTTCACATTGGTAACTGTAGGAATGGTCGTTTTGATTTCATCCTTTTCTGCTACTAGTATCCTAAAGTCAAAGGATATAATCATTAATATCATAAGTCTTGGATTTTCATTCCTAGGCGGAATATTTGTTCCACTTGAGGTATTAGGAGATGAAGTAAAAACGGTGAGTAGATTCCTTCCTACTTATTGGTATGCACTAGGACTTGAAAAAATAGAAAAAGGAGCTGTGTTTAATGACATACTAGGCTGCTTTGGCATGGAGGCGCTCTTTGGAGTGGTATGCGTAACAGCAGGGCTTGCAATATCAAGAGTCACTTTATACATCAAGGAAAGATAATATACCTTAGCATAAGGAGCTATGTATGGAGAGGTTTATTGATAGAATAATACTTATTTTAATGATGGTATTTGCCGGTCAGAGTATTCTGACCGACAGATACCTTGTTGTCGTTATATACATTTCTTTGGCTGTGGTCTTTTTGAATTATTTTTTACTTTTTAACACTAAAAATAAGAAAACTAATTGGCCAGAGGGAACAAATGAAATTACTGCCTTTTTACTTCAAATGATAAGTTTGGGGATGGTATTTTTTTTTCATGATTTTGCAATCATGCTTCCTGTTTTTTTATATGATATGATAATTCTAAAGAACTATATAGGTATTACTCTATCTGCAGTATTAGTGCTCGTATTTACAAATAATTCGGATAATACATTAATCGGCCTGTATTTGATAATTATGATGATGATATCTGCCTACTTAAGCATAAAAAGTGAAAGATCTGAGTTTTTACAGAAAAAAATCAAAGAGCTTAGAGATGAATCAATTATAAGAGAAGATGAATTAGCGAAAAAGAATAATTCTCTTCTTAAGGCAAAGGATGATGAAATCTATTTTAGCACGATAAAGGAAAGAAACCGTATCGCAAGAGAAATCCATGATAATGTAGGACATATGCTTACAAGAGCTATTTTGCAGCTAGGAGCATTGAATACTATATGTAAGGATAAAAATATTAAGGATGGACTTGAGGGATTGAAGGAAACCCTAGATACAGCAATGAATAATATAAGAAGCAGTGTGCATGATTTAAGAGATGAGGCTATCGATCTTCCGTCTGCGATAGAAGAAATAGTGAAGCCTCTTAAAAATAGCAGAAAGCTAAATCTTGAAATCGATGTATCCTCTGAAATCGATAAGGAAATAAAGTATGCCGTAATCGGTGTAGTAAAGGAAGGCGTATCGAATATATTAAAGCATAGTGAAAATGAATATGTAAATATAAGCTTAAATGAGCATCCTTCCATGTATCAGCTTGTTATCCATGATTATAGTGAAAAAGCAAAGAATAGTAATAGCAAAATAGGAGATATCAGAGGCATGGGGCTTGAAAATATAAGAAATAGGATAGAAAGCGTTAATGGAAATGTTCTAATAACAAATGAAAACGGCTTTAGAATATTTGTAACAATTAAAAAGTGAGTATTAATTGGTAAAAAGTGAAAAATCCAAAAGGATAATTATAAAAATCACCGGGAAAGTGAGCATATTACATGAATATATTAATTGTAGATGATGATAAGCTAGTTGCAATGTCTCTAAAAATGATAATAGAAGCAAGTGGTGAAATGACGGTTTTAGCCTGCGGACATTCAGGAATGGAAGCCATAGAACTTTATGAAAAGCATATGCCGGATATTTTACTTATGGATATACGAATGGAGGGCATGAGCGGATTAGAAGCAGGAGAGCAGATCATAAAAAAGCATGGAGATGCTAAAATCCTTTTTCTTACGACCTTCAATGATGATGAATATATCGTGAAGGCTCTTTCCATAGGTGCAAGAGGTTACATAATTAAGCAGGAATACGAAAGTATAGTGCCAGCCCTTAAATCGGTTCATGAGGGACAAACGGTGTTCGGAAGTGAAGTGATAGGCAAGATACCTGATATGCTAAAAAAGGATAAAAGAAATGGTTTAGATTATGAAAGCTTTGGACTTACAAGGCAGGAATATGAAATAGTAGAGCTGGTTGCTAAAGGACTTTCAAATAAGGAATGTGCAGATAGTCTTTGCTTATCGGAAGGAACAGTTAGAAATTATATCAGCAACATATTAAGTAAATTAGGGCTGAGAGATAGAACGAATCTTGCCATTTTTTATTATAAGCATATATAGGCTTATATTTGCTTGAATGTAAATATCTGGGGTTAATAAACAGCTATTTTAAATGTAAGATTGTTTAGGTTATATTACTATAAGTTATTTTGGTAAGCAGGATGAAGGGAATATATAAATGAAAAAGTTGTCAAAGAAAATAGCACTGGTTGCATTAATTACAATTGTATTTTGCTTTATATGGAGATTATTATTACCCGATGAGTATACTGTGTATGTACCTTGCTTCAATGAAGATGTGGAAAAATTTGTATATGAAGAAGGTGAAGCAAAAGATGTAGTGGAAATTGTTTCGCATAAAAAAATAGATGAATATGAAGCAGTAACTTTAAAGCCGCTAAAAAAAGGAAGAACAGTAATAAATCTTATTAATGATGAGGCCGGCTATTCAAATATAATGATAGTTGAAGTCAAAAACTTCTCTACCATAGTCGATTGGAATACGGGAGGCTTTACAGGAGATATTATTCTTGTATTTGCAATAGCTTTTATATTGATTGCAGCTTCAATTTTAATGTTGATTGAGTTCTGCAAGACAAAGGGATTTGAACTGTACTCATATAACACAATTTATATCGGCGGTTTTTCTCTTTTTCTTTTGATTTTTGGAATAGATATGTCTGTGATTTTCTTTATAAAGGCTATAGCTCCGTGGAGAAGTAGTATGATGCAAATCATGGGAAGTATTTGTGGTATATCACAAATATTTTTACTTTTATCACTGCCATTTATTCTGATATTTTCAATATCGCTGTTTATCAGTAATATTGAACTGCTACGACACGAAAGAAAGAGTTTTTCGAATGTACTAGGAATGCTTTTGAGCTTTGTCCTGGTAGGTGGGGCAGTTATCGCTGAAACTCTTCAAAATAAATATTTTTCAGGCTCAATTTTTCAATATAGGCTTTGGCAGACTTTTATTAATGTTTATACTACTGTATATGTTTACTTTGAATGTATGCTTATTGGCGCAATTATTTGCGGAATAAGAGCAGCTAAATATAAGCCTTTGTACGATAAGGATTATATTGTTATTTTAGGCTGTGCCTTCAGAAAGGATGGAACCTTGACCCCGCTATTAAAGGGGAGAGTGGACAAGGCTTTTGATTTCTGGAAAAGACAGAAGGAGAAGACAGGAAAGACAGCTATACTGATGCCGAGCGGAGGCCAGGGAAAAGATGAATGCATGCCTGAAGCTGAAGCGATGCGCAATTATCTTGTTAATGAATGCAAGGTGCCAGATGAATTCGTTGTCATGGAGGATAAATCTGCAAATACCTATCAGAATATGTCTTTTTCCAAAAAGCTTATTGAAACTAAGAAAAAAGAAGCTAAGGTTGTTTTTTCAACCACTAATTACCATGTTTTTAGAAGTGGAGTATGGGCAAGACTTGCAGGATTAAAGGCAGAAGGAATGGGCAGCAGCACCAAATGGTGGTTCTGGCCGAATGCTTTTATAAGAGAATGGATTGGTCTTCTTAGAAATAAAATTGTTCAGGAATTGATACTTCTAGTAATTGCGGTAGTAGTATTTGCTTTTTTGAACATGATACAGGGATAATAAGAAGTTTTTGGTAAAAGGATTTACGTTACGTAAATGATAATACAATTATTTAGTAAAAGGATTTACGTTACGTAAATGATAATACAATTATTTAGTAAATGGATTTACGTTACATAAATGATAATACAATTATTTAGTAAATGGATTTCGAAGCAGAAAGGATAAGGTATATGAAGACATTATATTTAGAATGTAATATGGGAGCAGCTGGTGATATGCTGACAGCAGCATTATTAGAGCTGCATGATGATCCTGAAGGATTTGTGGAAAGATTTAATAAAATCGGAATTCCCGGTGTGGAAATGAGGAAAGAGCAGGCGGAAAAGTGCGGCATTCATGGCACACACATAAATATTTTTGTAAACGGAGAGAAAGAGGGAGATCACGACCACGATGATCTCGACCACGAGTATCATCATGACCATGATGACCACGACCATGAGCATCATCACGACCACGATGATCTCGACCACGAGTATCATCATGACCATGACCACGAGCATCATCACGACCACGATGACCTCGACCACGAGTATCATCATGACCATGACCACGAGCATCATCATGACCACGATGACCACGACCATGAGCATCATCATGACCAAGATGACCATGACCACGAGCATCATCATGACCACGATGAACACGATCACGAGCATCACCATCATCACCATCACACCTCTATGCATGATGTGGAAAGTATAATTGGTAATTTAGATATTCCTGAAAAGGTAAAGGAAGACATAATAGCAGTATATGGACTTATAGCAGAGGCGGAATCAAAGGCACATAATAAGCCTGTAACTGAAATTCACTTTCATGAGGTAGGAACAATGGATGCTATTGCAGATGTAACTGCAGTATGCATGTTAATGAATGAAATAGCACCTTTGCGTGTTGTGGCATCACCTATCCATGTTGGAAGCGGAAGTGTGCACTGCGCGCATGGAATACTTCCAGTACCGGCACCTGCAACGGCACACATATTAAAGGATGTACCGATGTACGGAGGAAGCATAAAGGGTGAATTATGTACACCTACCGGGGCAGCGCTTATAAAGTATTTTGCTGATTCCTTTGGTGAGATGCCTATCATGCAGACAAAGGCAATAGGCTATGGCATGGGAAAAAAGGATTTTCCTGTCGCTAATTGCGTAAGGGCCTTTATTGGAGAGAGTGAAAATAGTACCGACAAGATAATAGACCTATCTTGTAACATAGATGACATGACAGCAGAGGAAATAAGCTTTGCGTGTGAGAGTATTATGAAAAAAGGAGCAAGAGATGTATTTACAGTTCCTATACAGATGAAAAAAGGACGCCCGGGAATACTTCTACATGTTATTACCGATACAGAAAAATGTGAGCTTATGGTAAATCAGATTTTTAAGCACACCACAACTCTTGGAATCAGGAAAAATGTGATGGAAAGATATACCCTTTCACGCCACTTAGAAGAAATAGATACGCCTTACGGAAAGGTAAATAAGAAGATTTCATCAGGATATGGTTCTACAACGTGCAAGCTAGAATATGAGGATCTTGCAGAAATTGCTAGAAAAAATGATATTAGTTTAAGAGAGGCCCGCGCTTTAATAGATGGATTTAAAGCATAACTGATTTGATGAGAGAATCTAATCCTTAGGGCTGTTTTTACATAGTTCAATGAATTTTTTAACTGATGGCATTAAGAACTTATCCTTATGATACATTATAAAAAAATTGCGGTGAAAGCTAAGGCCTTCGACATTTAAAGTGGTAATAAGACCTTGATCATAGACGTACTTGATTACGCGGTATGGAAGTACTGCTATACCAAGCCCTGTAATGGCGGCATTGATTAAGGCACTTGTGCTCATTGATTCCCATACTGGAACTATATGTATGCCGGCCTGAGAAACCACCTGTTCGAAGATTTCACGAGTACCACTGCCGCGCTCTCTTAGCAGGAAACGCTGATTTTTGAATTCTTCCTTTGAGAGAAGATGCCCGTTTTTAAAGCCCTTATCGGCAGAACAAAACACAACCAGGTGATCTTCCATATATGGTTCTGAAATGATTTTAGGATTGTGAGGAATACCTTCGGTAAGAGCGCAGTCAAGCTCATTAGATAGGATTTTTTGCTCTAGGATTTCAGACTGTTCTACACAGACTCTAACATCAATTCCGGGGCATAGCTTTGAGAAAGACTTTACATAAGAGGGCATGAACTGTGAACCTATGGTTATGCTAGCTCCAAGGCGCAGTATCCCCTTAGAATCCCAGTCACGAAGACCGGTTTCCATATCGCGGAATAAGTCTGAGATGTGGATTGCATATTGAAGAAAATGCTGACCAACTTCAGTTAGCTGAAGGCGGCGGCCGATTCTATCAAATAAATGTACACCGTAGTATTGCTCTAGCTCCTTAATGGCGAGACTGACTGCAGGCTGGCTAATATGCAGGTTTTCTGCGGCTTTTGTAGTATTACATTCAGATTCACATATAGTTCTGAATATTATCATATGTCTTAAGGTCATATAGATATCTCTTTTCTTATATTAAAATAGTTATTGATTTGATAAAATTATATTATTTTACTTCTATAAAATCAAGAGTTAAAATGCTTAAGGTTTAGAATAAGCAAATTAATTCAGGCGTTTATGTAGCGCTAGAGGAAGGAAAAGAGATGGATAATCTGGAAATTTTAAAGAGTTTGGCAATTATCATCATTTCTGCTAAAATGATGGGATTGCTAGCAAGAAAAGTAAAGGCACCGCAGGTAGCAGGAGAAATAGTAGCAGGACTTCTTATTGGACCTTCTGTCTTAAATCTGGTAGTAGAAAATGATTTTCTATCAGGAATGGCAGAAATAGGAGTAATACTTCTTATGTTCGGCGCAGGTCTTGAAACAGATATAGATAAACTGAAAAAATCAGGCTTAAAGGCAACCATAATTGCACTTGCCGGAGTTTTCATGCCGCTGATACTTGGAACTATTTTATATATGTGCTTTTATGGCTTTTCTGCACCAGGAAAACCAGAATTCATAAAGGCTTTATTTATAGGAACAATTCTTACCGCAACTTCAGTAAGTATTACTGTACAGGCGCTTAAAGAAATGGGGAAAATCTCAACAGATGTTGGAACGACCATAATGAGTGCTGCAATAATAGATGATGTAATAGGAATTGTTGTTCTAACAGCAGTACTTGGAATGAAAGATCCAAGTGCAAATTTAGGATCGGTGTGTATTAAGACAGTTGCTTTTTTTGTACTTTCAGTAGTTGTTGGATTTTTCATATTTAAGATAATGAAGGTCATTGATAAAAAGTGGCCTCATACTAGAAGAATACCTATAATAGGAATGACACTTGCTTTTATTCTAGCTTATGTTGCTGATAAATACTTTGGAGTAGCCGATATTACGGGTGCCTATGTGGCAGGTATTATCTTAAGCTCATTAGATGATTCAGAATACATTGATAGAAAGATGGATATCAATTCCTATATGATATTTGGTCCTGTATTTTTTGCAAGCGTAGGTCTGCAGACAAATCTTAGAACTGTTGATATGACCATAATTACCTTTTCAGTAGCATTTGTAATAGTAGGACTTCTTGGAAAGGTAATAGGCTGCAGCCTTGTTTCAAAACTATTAAAATATAATAACTTGGATAGTCTTAAAATCGGTGTAGGTATGATGACAAGAGGCGAGGTGGCTCTGATTGTTGCACAAAGAGGATTAAAAGCCGAGATACTTGATGGAAGATATTTTACGGCGGTAATACTGCTTATTGTGGTAAGTTCAATTCTTACACCGATTATATTAAAAGCGATTTATGCCATGGATGACAAAAAGTTGAAAAAGAGCTGAAGAAAAGCTGAAGAAAAGCTAAAAAATGACAGAATGATGAGTCTGCTTCATGGCAAATAGTAAACACGGAGGAAAAGAAAATGGTAAAAATTTACGGAATGCCTACCTGCCCATATTGTGATTATGTGCATGAACAGATCAAAGGACGTGAGGATGAATTTGAATACATAAACATAGGCGAGAATATCAGGAATATGGGCGCCTTTACGAGACTTAGAGATAAAAATCCAGCCTTTGATAATAGTAAAAAAGTAGGTGATGTTGGAATACCGGCTTTTGTACTTGAAGATGGTACGGTTACATTAAAACCAGAGGATGTCGGACTAGTTGAATATAACGGCGCTGCGGCCTGTTCCATTGAAGATCATAAAAATGGGAAAAAGGGCTGCTGATGGTTCGTAGAGGAAGAGGATTAAATCTATGGTTTTATGTCAGAGGTAAAGATGGAGATATTTGAATACGGGAGTAAAGCTTCTAAGAATGTTCTTATACAGATGGTAGATGACCATGATACTAAAATGCTTGAGAGGGAAGCCAGGTTAATTAGCGAAATGAGCGGAAGAGACTTTTATCTTAAAGCATTTAAGGTGAAAAGCTGGAATAAGGATCTCTCGCCCTGGAAGGCACCGGCTGTGTTCGGAAATGAGGATTTTGGAGAAGGGGCAAAGGATACATTAACACAGATTCTAAGTACCTGCATCGATGATTCTAAGACATACTACATAGGCGGCTATTCTTTAGCGGGATTATTTGCATTATGGAGCTCATATCAAACGGATGTATTTAAGGGAGTTGCAGCAGCGTCACCTTCTGTATGGTTTAGGGGATTTGCTGACTACATAAAGGAAAATGAAATAAAGAGCAGCTATGTGTATTTAAGCCTCGGAGATAAAGAAGCAAAAACTCGTAATGCTGTTATGAGTACAGTTGATAAAAGAATTCAGGAAGTATATGAGTATTTGAAGGAAAAGGGCGTTAACTGCATTTTTGAATGGAATAAGGGAAATCACTTTATGGATGCAGAGATTCGCACCGCAAAGGCGTTTTCGTGGCTGTTAAAGAAAGAAAGCTAAGACGTATAACGAACTAAAGAAATCTGTAGTTAAATAATGAAAAAGGACTTCTGCCCCAAAACGGGAAGAAGTCCTTTTTAGTTTGGTTATTTTGGGAATTAGAATTACTGTACAAAACTATTAATTGAAACCATTACTCATAACTATCACCTGAAAGCCTCATTCTGCCAAATAATGTAGCACATAAGGAATAATAAAGTCTTGCAAGGGAATCATGATGATTTGTACATTGCAAAAAAAGCCTTGAACTGTGAAAAATAAATAATCATATGATACATATATTACGAAAAAAGATATTGACAAAACTATAATCGTATAGTATAAAATAATAAGTTTAGATATTTAAAATTTAAGTATTTATAAAAATTAATGGAGGTATTTTTATGGATCTGAACGAAGAACTCAGCCGCTATCCTAATATCGCGGAAAAGGCGAAGCAAATGGGAAAAATCAAAGAAGGCTTTTTTAATAAAAAGCGCTATGCTGAGGCTGTAGAATTATGGCAGCGTTTTAGTAAGGAAGAGCTAGAGCAATTGAATCAGGAGATAGCTAATGCCGAAATTTTATTAAAGACGACAGTTGTCACTCCTACAGCTCTATGTTACTTTAGTGTTAATGTTTTCTTCGTAATTCCTGTAAGAGATATTGTGTGGGCTTACACTAGAATTATTAAGGAAAGTATGAATTTTATCCCTACCGGTAAACGTCATCAGATTTTTTTGATGGAGAGGAGTGGAGAGCAGCACTTAATCTGTGAAAAAAGTACAGGTCCTTTTACCAAGAAGACACCAGCAGGTGATGCTCTTGGAGAAATAAAGAGAATTCTTGATCCGGTTAGACCAGGCATCGTTTATGGATATTCTGATGAGATTTTTTCTTGGTTCTGTTCTGATCTCAGAGGAGCAGTAGCTCAAATAGATGCGGAAAGTACAGCTAAGTAAAGTGGTTTAAAGTATAGTATTAAAGATAGTTTACAATAGAAAAATAAGGTTTTCTGATATTTTGATAGGATTCCCCTTAAGTAGATATGGTAACTTAATAAAATCTACTTAAGGGGATTTTTTATGGAAAAAAAGAAAATTATTTCTTGACAAAAAAAGAAATGCGTGATAGTATACAAACGTTAGCTAACCTTGTTAACTTAAAAATTACCTGAATCCGTGAAGTTGGATTGTTTTTTATAATAGCAGTCATTTTTTCGAAAAAATCCATTTAAAAAAGCATTTTTTATATGACTGCTATCAGATTTTGATATTTTTCAATAACACAAACAAGCCGTAATAACGGCTTACAATAAGCTATTCAATAATAGGATATTTCAGACTGCAACAGCAAATCTGAAATAAAGATCCTTGAAAACAAATCTCTAGATATTGCTTCTGCCGAGTCTTAAAAATACTTTACGGGCGTGCTTTACTACATGTCCGGCTATCAGTATCAGATTTTTAATTACTGTTTTCAGTCTCAGACGCTTTACTTCGTGTCTGCGCCTGACGGCATGTGGCCCCTTAAGTGAGCTTTGACCAATAATGCGGAGGATATTGTATGCAAGAATCGTTAATTCGAGCACCAGTTCATTGGTATCAAACTTACCGGATGGAAGTCTTTCAACATCCATATCGCTCTTGATTTCACTGTGGAATTGTTCCATTTCTCCATGCTGGTGATAGAGTTCTATTTTCTGTTTATACTCAGCCGAATGGTGAAATAGCAGTGATAGGGAGAAATACAATGCTTGAGCTTGAGTGCGATAGTACGGAAGAAATAAAAAATACAGATGTATACAGGCAGATGCTGGATGCAGTGAACAACCAGATTCCCAGAAAGAGAGTAAGATATAAGTCAAAGTATGAACTTGATTGAGAAAGCGGTTCCGCTCCATTTTAAGCGGAAGTTTCCTGTTGTTTTTTCAGGATTACCTGTTGACCGAGATAGATCATCAGCTGCCATTTACCCAGCATATTTCCACCATTTCTGATGATATCATTTTCAACCGGCGGCTTGTAAGAGTTGTACTTGTGAGGCCGAAGAAAGTTATAATAGGCAACCCAGAGAGCCAGATCGTAGTTAGCGCCGTTATAACCGTCAAAACCGTTTGTTGGACGGTATGAGGCTTTGTAGGTGAGGAAGAACTGTTGAGCGGCCAAAGGATAGGCACTATATGCATCGGCAATAAACTTAAAGTTTTTGGGGAGTTCTTTGAGGTGCTGGAAGGCCATCCGCATTGCCATAATACAGTGGCCGACACCACGGTTGTCAGATATACGATAACCGATAATTGCACGTGTTGCTGCATTCATGATAAACCAGATGTACCCCTTGATACCGCGTACCTTTATATATGTTTCATCAGCAGTGAACGCGAGATTGTCAGTTTTTTTCTCGTAGGGATATGTATCCACAAAGGGTTTGACGCAGATGGCAGCTGTTTTGCAGTAGTTCGCTACCATTTGATGTGAAATGGAAATCCCGTGGATGCTTTTTCTGCTCAAGTGTATGTAAACAGTGAGGGCATTTCAAATGGATGGATGAGGAACTGTTTTTGGAATCTTCGGGAAATGTTGTACCACAAACCTTACAAATAAGTTGACCTGCTTTGCCGTTATTGCGATAAATGTAATCTACCGGAGCATTACACCTGGGGCATGTGCAACTCTTTGAGATGTGAGAATCACATCTTCGACGAATGGGTTTCAAAGATTTTCCGTTATGAGAAGTCGGATACTTGGCAACAATTTTTTCTAATTGAGCGTTGGCAGAGGTTTTCCGATTATGGGAAGTTCATCAATCTTAAACTTCTGATATTTAGGAGAATGTGAATCGTCAAAAGGCCACTGCTTTAACGGTATGTATTTGCAGATAAAAATAATAAGCCAGATATTTTGTTTATAAAGTAGTTGAATTATATGTAGTAAATAGTGTATAATAAACTGTACCCCTTGTCAAGGACAAATTTGAAAGTTGAGCACCCTCATTTTCAGACATATTGAAAGTAGGATTACCTCGTTTGTGGACATTTCAACTTTGCCTAGCCGTGATAGATGTGATCATTGCTCATGATGGTTTGACAGCTGTTTGTGCGACAGAAGATCTCAGGGCGCTGCCCTGAAACCTGCAAGCGGACTCGTCCCCTTGACCCCGTTATCCTTCGCCGGGGAGGCAGAAAAACAGCGTTGGCTGTTTTTGCCCCAGAGGGTTTTCCGTGGCGCTTATGTCAAGGGCTGCCCGTGTGCCTGAAAAGCAGCGCCCAGCGTACTGTCCCTTGACAACACGCTCGCTCCCTGTGCATCGGAAGCGGCAGGTTGTACTTCCTGTTTATGCTTTTCCGCAGCGGCTTTTCCAAGGTCGGCCGAAGATTTTTGAATGACTGGAACCTTCGGCGGATTCTTGACCGGAAGCGGGTAAACACCGGTAGTGAAGAACGCGTAGTACTCGTTTGGAGCCAGCTTACACAGGCCCCACTGGAAGCGTTCATTGTTGTAATAATCCATGTAGTCGTCAACGATAGCCTTGACCTCGGTAAATGTATTGCACGCTGCGATTTTCTCTCCGATGTGGTCTTTCATGTGGCCGTAGAAGCTTTCCTGTGGAGCGTTATCTCAGCAGTTTCCTCTGCGGGACATAGAACGGCGAAGCTCTGAATCCTCGACCAGATCGACGAAATCATGGGCGGAGTAGTGTACGCCCTGGTCGCTGTGAAGCACGGATACATCGGGATGCAATTCGGCTCCATGATCCCGGATCAGGATGTTTACGGTTTCGAGTACAAAATCTTCTTCCAGAGAAGTGCTTAATACGTAGGCAAGCACCTGCTTTGTATAAGCGTCCAAGATGGTTGAAAGGTAGGCAAAAATCCGTTCGCTTCCAGTGCCGTAAGGCAGGTATGTGATATCAGTTTCAAGTACCATTCTGGGGCCGTAGCATTCAAACTCACAAACGAGAAGATTGTCAGCATAGGTACTATCCTTTTTCGCTTTCATCATCCTGCGGTAAGGATTTGCCTTTCGTATCGGACAGACAAGGTGGAACTTCTTCATCAGGCGCCGGATATTTTTCAGGTTCATGACGACCGGCGGATTGCGATGGAGAAGGCACATGTAGATGCCCTTTGCACCTTTTGTGTAGCCACGTTGGTTATAGGCCTGAAGGATGATCTCGAAATCGGCTCTGTCTGTGTTGTCACGCTGCGCCCGTAGCGGAGCGGCTTTTTTCAGGCATAGTATCCGGAGCGGGATACGCCGGCCAGGTCACAAAGGACGCAGACAGAAAGCCTGCAGTCAGAGTCGGAAAGCGTAGCATCAATAATCTCAAAAGAAGCCGATGCATTGCCCATGACTACTGCTCTGACTTCCGAGAGTTCTTGGATAAGGAGATTTTTTTAGAAACTCTATCTCCTGGCGCTGGTAGAGCAGCTCATGCTGCATCTTCACAATCGTGTCCTTGCCGGGATTCGGATCGACTGCTTCAAGGCGATTGGAATTCTTTGATCCATGCCGGGTACCCTCTGTGTACTCGGTGTGATCAGCATCATGTTTTCGCATCCGGATCTGCAAGCCGCTGAGCCTGGCAGTGCCGAGAATCTCAGGGTCATAACCCAGGGTGGTAACAGCTTCCCGGGGTGTAGAACCGGCATGATGCAGATGCGCAAACTGTTCCTTGAAGTTCTTGGTGAAGAAGATTACCCGGTCCGATACTTTCAGCGTATAAGGATTCTCTCGAAGAATACGCTGTTCTTCTTCGGTAAAAAGTTTCATTGCCATGATGTAATTGCCTCTCTTTCTGAGTTCATTATATCACGGCAGCTGCCAGATTGTGGCAGCAATTCAACAAATGGGTTGTCCACAAAGCAGGGTTTCAACTTTCAAGCTGTCTGAAAGCAGGGATTTCTACTTTTGGACTGTCCGAAGTGCGGGATCTCAACTTTCAAACGTGTCCAAACTTCGGGGTATATTATAAATTCTTTAAGGAGGTATGTTTATTATGAGGAAAATGATTGTGTGTTTCATCGTAACAGCATTGGTTCTGGTAGCTATTCGAGATACTGCTGTATATCCACAAAGTATTTCTGCAACCGCTAATATAGGCGGACAACAGACTCAAACCATGACCGAAACTAATACCGGATCGGTTTTTATCGCTTCGGCATCTCTGACTTCGGGTTTTCCTACGGTAGGGGATTGGAGAGCTACGCTTCGTGGCGAGAATGCTGTATTGCTTCAAAACTCTATGTATTATTTTTATCATGAAGATTCTTCAACACCTAATTACAGTGGGCCAATGGTGAGTGGCGGCAGTTCTTCGCCGAGTTATTTTATACATGAACAATTCACATCATGGTATCAAAATTACTCTTCGATAACAACTACTATTACAAACTAAGCAGAATTCTTTAGAGGTTAAAATGAGCTTCTTTCAACAATTATATTTGACTTTGGCAAGAATGCATAAAAGGCGCATTTCAGTTGCTTTTAATATTGTATTGTGCACTGCGGCTATAGCTGTTTTCTGGTTTACGATGTATTTAGATGCTACTGTGAATTCAGGGAAAAAAGAAATAAATGCAAGCATTTACGGAGGTATGGAAAACTGCGGAGTTATATGGCCAACAGATCTAGGTACGGATAAAGTAAGTGATTGCATTGGTGAGATCTCACATCTTGCGGAAGTTAAAGGTGTAGGTTCGTATAATCTGTCATACATAGGTGTGGAGAAATCAGACGAAATCCAAAATCCGGCGTCAGATAAAAACTATTTGACCGATATATTGGAGATTCAGAATAAGAAGGGCAAAAGCTTTAACGATACCGCCCTTGATGAAGCAACATTGAATTCACTTTGTGAATCTGTTTTTATGCCTAAAAGCGCCTTTAATATGTATGAACTTACACTAACAGAGGGAAAAAAACCAGACTCATTTGATGAAGCTCCCGGCACATATTTGTTGTATCTTGGATGTAATTTTAAAAGTATTCCTGTCGGAGCATTTTTTGTCAATGCCAACAACAAATATGTAATAGCCGGAATACTGAAAAAAGGAGTACGACTTCCAGATACAGCTGCGGTTTTGGCAAATGGCAACGGAATACTTATGGAATACACAACCGTTATGGATAATCTTGTAATAGAAATTCCTTCTGACGGGCATTCAGGATATAATTCCGTTAACATGTTTGCATGTGCTGATGGTTTCAGTTTTTATCAGACTGTCAGCGCAGTGCAGAATGTTATTAAAAAACACGGGCTTTCTGCAGATATAACAATTGTTTCAGAGCGTATAAGCCGATATGCGGGTTCAAGTAAAATGCTCTCTGATGATTTGAAGACCGTAAGCATACTTGTCACGGCACTGCTATGTTTGTCAATCGTCGCATTCCAGATAATAGATGTAATGATCAGACAAAAAGAATTGGGAATATATCTGATAAGCGGAGTTGAAAGAAAAGTCCTTTTTAATCTGCTTGTTATTGAAAATGTAATAAAAATGGTTTGCGGTATTTTAATTTCTGGCATTTTACTGTTTGCGTTTATAAAAATCAGCTTTGTAAATGTTGATGTGTCTACTTACAAATATGTAAAGCAACAAATTTTTGGTATGGCGTTATTGCAAACACTTGCTTTTTCGCTTGCTATTGCGGTGCTGACTGCATTGATACCGATATATAAACTTAGCCGGATGTCAAACATTCAGATTATTAACAGTACATGGAAGTGAAGAGATGATCAGAAGACTATTGAATAACAACAGAGATTATTCCACACTATTTATATTGAGCCTGGCGGTACTTCTTATTACAAACATTTTTATAAGTGTACGAACTTATGAATATCGGCACATGATTGACCGGCACAAAGAAGAAGTTTATAATTCGTTCGTATCTTTTAAGGGAGAAACTATTCATAAGTCCTCTGAAACCATGGGTAAGATACCGCCGGAAAGCATAAATACAGGAATTGTATCCATCAGGAAAGACCTGATCATGGATATAGATGTAGCATTCGAAACACCGGTTCAGATTATTCTGAAAGCCAGCGAGCCGTTAAAGGAGAAGCTGCGGGAAGGCCGCTTTCCAAGCCATGAAGATAATAAAAAAAGTATGTGCGCTGTAATAGGAACCGGTATGGAAAAGCATACTATAAGTAAATCGGGCGGAAAATATCTGAATATCAGCGGGTTTGAGTTTCTGGTTACAGGGATATTGATGCCGGTTGTATCTGAAAAATATGACTTCAGAGTATATATTTACTGGGATTGCCTTTCCGATGAATGCAAAGATTATTTCATTTCAAATAATTTTATTACTTGTCAGTACCGTTCGGAGTCTCCTGTAACTGATGAAATAAAAAACAGACTCCTTGAGTGGATGAGAGGCTTTTCAAAGGAACCATCCGAAGTGGAATACTACAAAAGGATTCAATACGGAGCAGTACACAATGGAATAGACGAAACTTTAGTGGCAACGCTTACGTCAAATTATAAAATATTTGTTAGTATAGGCAGATTTATTCAGCTTTTCGAGGTTGTTTATTGTATTGTGTTTTCATATTTATGGGGAATGAGACACCTGTATGAGAATATGATAAAAAGAGTGTGCGGGTTTAATTCAATCAGGATATTTTGGGATACAGTTCTGATGCTGCTTGTCTATTTATTGATCGCAGGGGCTGCGGCCATGTTGATATCTGGCATCAGTTATGTATTAAAAGCAGATTTTATCACCTTTGTTAATTCAATAAAAGAGTATTTTATAAAGGATTTCATTATAATATCTCTGATATTTATACTTTTAGCGGTTGTTCCACTTGTTCTTACAGAGAGAAGAAAACCGGGAATATTCCTGAAGTCAACGGAATGATTACTTATCAATTTTTACGGAGGCACTGCTATGTTAGAACTTGAAAATATAAGCAAAAGCTATAAAAACGGAAAAATATCTGCCGGTGTGCTTAAAGGTATTACATTTTCGGTTAACAACGGCGAAATGGTTTCAATAATGGGAAGCTCGGGGGCAGGTAAAACCACATTGCTAAACATTATAGGGTGTATGGATAGGGCGGATGGAGGCTCCTACAAATTTGACGGGACGGATGTTAACACTCTTAAAAACTTTCAGTTTGAACTATTCAGAAAAAAACACATCGGCTTTATATTTCAGCAATTTGCATTGCTTAATGATTATACGGTTTTTGAAAATGTTGAGCTTCCGTTGCGGTCACGCAGAATTAAGAAGAAAGACCGCAAAGAAAAGGTTAATGAGTATCTGAAAAGGATGGGGATCGCGGATTTATCTAAAAAATTCCCGACTCAGATCTCAGGAGGGCAGCAGCAGAGATGTGCAATAGCAAGAGCTCTTGTAAGTTGTCCTGATATAATTTTGGCAGATGAGCCTACAGGTGCGCTCGATTCAAAAACAGGGGAAGAAATAATGAATGAAATAGTTGCACTGAAGGCTTTGGGGAAGATAATAATTGTTGTGACGCATGATCTGAATGTTGCAAAAAAAGCAGACAGGATAGTGTATTTAAAAGATGGTGTTATTTGTGAATAGGATTTTATCCGGCGTCTGAGCTTTTTTTGTATGCCTTCGCGGCTTTTGAATACCAGTGGGAAAGGTCGTTTACGAGAGAGAGCGGTGAAAGCACGCGGCAGCCTGCGCCTAAGCGCCTGAAGTAGAAAAAGGCCTGGTCCTTTGTACAGTTAAATTCGTAGGTACATTTATCATCATGTATCTTGCTGATATGAGGGCGCAGATGCATCTGGTTGTTTAAGTCCTTTAAGCCACCGGGCGTAAAGCGTGCAACAACCGTGCAGGTCTCTTCGCTTATAAACTGAACTCCGCGACAGCTTGTCATTTCGGCAAGCTCTTTTTTTTCGGCCTCTGTAAGCCTGCCGCTTATGGCAGGCTTTTCTGCAATATTCGTTATGCGGCACAGCCTGAAGGTGCAGGGGGACTCATCTTCAGCTGCGATGCGTTTTGCTGTTACGTAATTGTACATTGAGAGGGGATCTGTCAGAAGCTCGTAGATTTTTACAAGATAGCGTGTGCCGCTTTTTAGTGTTACCTAAATCCGTGACGCATTTTCAACAAAAAACGCGTCAGCCCATTGTAAAATCTGTTTTTAAGCTCCTTTAGTTCATATATTTTAATTCACCTGATGGGTGAATTAAATACTGCACAAAAACAATGCTTTTTTACAACAATAATTCAGCAATTAAAAGCACGTGAATTGCTTGCAAAATAGCGGCTTTGATGGTATAATGGCATTATAAAGTCATACCATTAATTCAAGGAGAAAATCTCATGAAAACCATCAGACCTCACAGAAAACTTGAAATAGAATTCGGAAATGAAGAAATCATAACTCCGAGTGGATTATCTCTTGTTGGCGCAGTGTTATCCAAAAGCAACTTTGTGAGAACAATGGACAGTCTTTCGGTTTCCGACAAAAGATCAAAGCCCTATATCAAGTCGAGTGACTGCTGCAAGGCATATATCGGTATGCTGTGTCAAGGCAAAACCCAGTTTGAAGATGTCAGGGAACTGCTTGAGGATCCTGATTACTTTAAATTTGTCCTTGGCATTGATACGCTTATTCCTTCGCCTGAAACACTCAGGCAGCGTATGGACTCCATTGGCTGCAAATATCGTTCAAGTATTTTGAAGTCAAATGCAGATATGCTTACGAAGTGTGTTGAGCCAACCGCTTTATCAAACGGATACATACCTCTCAATATAGATGTTTCTCCGTTTGATAATTCCAAATCAAACAAGGAGAAGGTTTCGCACACCTATAAGAACTTTATGGGATATGCTCCCATTTTTGCATACCTCGGCGCTGAAGGTTATCTTGCAAATGCACAGCTCAGACCTGGGAGTCAGCATTGTCAAAACGGAACCTGCGAGTTTCTTAAGGAAACTCTCAATCTTTCACACAAAGTTACAGACTCTCCTCTTCTTGTAAGAATGGACTCCGGAAACGACGCGAGTGCAAACTTCGGTATTCTTATCGAGGACGGCTCATATTTTATCGTAAAACATAAACGCACTAATAATGAAACAAAAGAAGGTTGGCTTTCTTTTGTACAAAGCGTTTGCAAAAATGTAACAACACCTCGTGATGGTAAAACCGTATATATCGGAAGCACATGGAAACCTGTGGAATATGTTGATTCAAAAGGGGGTCATCAAACCATCAACATGCGCATGGTATACGAAGTAATAGAACGTACCGTTGATAAAAGAGGTCAGTATCTTCTTCCTGCAGATATAGAAGTAAATCTGTGGTGGGTAAATGTAGGTCTTTCTGATGAAGAAGTAATAGAACTCTATCACCAGCATGGAGAAATGGAACAATTCCACAGTGAGATCAAGAGCGATATGGATGTTGAAAGACTTCCGTCCGGTAAGTTTGATACCAATGAACTGGTGCTCGAATTAACGATTCTTGCATACAATATTCTCCGCATTATCGGTCAAAGCTCACTTAAGGGGCCGCATGCCGTCAGGCGCAGACACGAAGTAAAGCGTCTGAGACTGAAAACAGTAATTAAAAATCTGATACTAATAGCCGGACATGTAGTAAAGCACGCCCGTAAAGTATTTTTAAGACTAGGCAGAAGCAATATCTGGAGATTTGTTTTCAAGGATCTTTATACCAGATTTGCTGTTGCAGTCTGAAATATCCTATTATTGAATAGCTTATTGTAAGCCGTTATTACGGCTTGTTTGTGTTATTCAAATAAAAGAAAAACTGATAGCAGTCATATAAAAAATGCTTTTTTAAATGGATTTTTTCGAAAAAATGACTGCTATTATAAAAAACAATCCAACTTCACGGATTCAGGAATTAGTAAAGGAGGATTAGTTTTGCCAAGGGATAAAACTGCGAATCATATAAAGATCATGGCAGCAGCAAGGGAAGAATTCCTGGAAATGGGATTTGAAAAAGCTTCCATGCGTAGTATAGCAGACAGATGTCAGATGACAGCTGCAGGCATCTACAGGCATTGCAGGGATAAAGAGGATCTGTTTTATCAGCTGGTATCCCCGGCTGTAGAAAAGCTTATGTACTGGCTTGAAATGCATGTTTCAGAATATGAGGAACCAGCTAAAAAGCATAAAGAAATTACCTGGAAGGATTCTTATATTGACATGATGAGAGATATAGTATATCCAAATATGGAGGATTACTACCTTTTAATTGTATGTTCAAAGGGAACAAAGTATGAGAATTTTCTAAATGATATGACAGAAAAAGCGCAAAACAAAATCATGTTATTTATGGATGAGTTAAGAGGAAATGGTTTAGATATTCCGAAAATAACACATTCACAGTTACATTTATTACTTACAGCATATATTACAGCTTTGTTTGAACCTGTTGTGCATAATTATTCGTATGAAGAAGCTAATCTTGCTCTTGAAGCATTAGAGGATTTCTTTTTACCTGGCTGGAAAAAGCTGATGGGTTTCAAAGATAACTAATATGAAAAAAATTTAATAATAAAAACCTCACCGTCTGGCTCTATATAATGAGTTCAGGCGGTGAGTTTGTGTAAGGGGATAAGTTAACAAAATGCAGCAATCGTTAGCAAAAAAAGTTAGAAAGGAAAAAAGCAATGAATGAAGAAATAAAGAGCAATAAAAACTGGTTTAAGACCATGCTATCGTATGCACAAGGAAGCGGAGGAAAGCTTGCAGTATCTGTAGTTTTATCTATGGTAAGCCTTACGGCTGGAATAGTTCCATTTTATTGTGTGTATAGAATGTTGGATTTGTATATTGCTGATAATTTGAATAGGGAAGCTGTGATTTATTTTTGTGTTATTTCACTTGCAGCGTATCTGGTAAAGGTGCTTTGTTTTGGTTTATCAACTGGAATATCCCACTTGGTTGCTTTTAATGTATTAGAGGGTCTTAGATGCAAGGTTGCTGAGGTGTTTTTAAAGGCACCTCTTGGAGAGGTTTATTCTCATTCAATAGGAGAAATAAAAAGCACGATTGTAGATAAGATAGAAGATATTGAGCCGCCTCTTGCACATGTTGTACCAGAGGGAGCTGGACACATATTTCTTCCTATTATCACCTTTATTTCCCTTACAATGATTGATATACGCGTTGCATTAGCCTCATTAGCTGCTTTTCCTTTAGGACTTTTGTTTATGATTTTGACCTTTAAGATAAGTGGGAGAAATTTAGCAAAGTATCAGGAAGCTAATGCACGTATGAGCAGCATAATAGTTGAATATGTTGAAGGAATAGAAGTAATAAAAGCTTTTGGAAGGGCAGGAGTAAGTTATGAGAAATATGCTGGCTCCATACTGGAATATAAAAAATTTGTCCTTGAATGGATGAGATCTACCTGGGTAACCATGAAGCTTGCCTTTGCATTTCTTCCTGCCACTCTTTTAGGAGTGGTGCCTGTCAGCCTTTTACTTATTGGAAATGGAAGCATGACAGTTTCAGAAATGGCGCTTTCTGTAATGCTTGCAATGTCAATGGTAATCAGTATGACAAAGATAGAGATTTTTTCAAATGGACTTCGCCAGATGGAATATACAGTACTTGAAGTACAAAAGTTTCTTGACATTAAAGTTTTATCAGAGCCCAAAAAGGATAATAAGCCAAAGGGATATGGAATTGAGCTTAGGGATGTTCATTTTAGCTATGATGAAAATGATAAAGAAGTGCTTAAAGGCATCAACCTTGATATGAAAGAGGGAAGCTTTACGGCTCTTGTAGGACCTAGCGGAGGAGGAAAATCAACTGTAGCTAAACTGATTGCAAGATTCTGGGATGTAAGTAGTGGAAGCATTTTAATCGGCGGGGTTAATATAAAGGATATTAAGGTGACTGATCTTGCTGATATTGTCAGCTTTGTTACACAGGATAATTTCCTGTTTTCACGCTCGATTATGGAAAATATAAGACTTGGAAGACCGGATGCATCTGATGAGGAGGTGAAAGCAGCAGCTAGAGCAGCCTGCTGTGAAGAGTTTATTCAAAAACTTCCAAAGGGCTATAATACATCTGCAGGAGAAGCAGGAAAGCGCCTGTCTGGAGGTGAGAGACAGAGAATAGCAATTGCAAGAATGATGCTTAAAAATGCACCTATTGTAATACTAGATGAAGCAACCGCCTTTACAGATCCGGAAAATGAAACAAAGCTTCAGGAGTCTATCGCGAACTTAACTAAAGGAAAAACTTTGCTTGTAATTGCACATAGACTTTCAACAATTAAAAATGCAGATAAAATAGTTATTCTTAATGATGGAAAAATTGAAGCAGAAGGAACCCAGGATGTGCTTATGAAGAAATCTGATCTATATAATAGAATGTGGCAGGCTCATATAGGTGCAAGGAACTGGGCAGCAGGAAATGTAGAAGAGGTGATGTAATGTTTAAAACAATTAAAAGAATTATAGATTGGTGTGGTAATTTTAAGAAGAGCCTGTTTATTGGATTTATCTTTTCGTTTTTATCCTCATGGGCAGTGGCTGCACCTGTAGCTTATGCAGGATATGTGATTGCAATAGTTATAAAGGATATGAAAAATGGAAAAGGAGTAGATCCTTCGCTTTGGTATAAAAGTCTTGGCTTGATAACAGTTATGGTTTTAGCTAGATTTGTTTTTGATTATCTTAAGGCGAGATTTCATGAAAAAATCGGATATGAGTTAGTAGCAAGAGATCGTTTGTGGATAGGAGAAGCCCTTAAGAGGGTATCACTTGGTTATTTTCAGACAAACGATACAGGTGCAATTTTAAATGCCATTACCACAGGTCTTGCAACGCTTGAGAATATGGGAATCCGTATGGTAGATAACTTTGTCGGAGGGTATCTGAACTTTATTTGCATACTACTGTTTTTATTTGGTATTCTTCCTGAGTGTGCGTTTATTGCATTAGCAGGAGTGTTAGTATCCTTTATGTTCCTTTTACTTATCTCAAAGCATAGCTCTGTAAATACCGAAAAATTGAATGAAGAAAATGAAAGACTTACCAGGGCGGCATTAGAATTTACAAGAGGACTGCCTATAGTTAAATCCTTTGGAATGGATGGAGGTTCATTAAAAGATTTTAAAGAGGCCTGCGCAAAGGCAAAGGAAATAGCCTTAAAAATTGAATGGGGCTTTATACCTTATAACTGCTTTCACATTTTAGCTTTAAAGGTAGCAAGCGTGTGGATGATTTTATCTGTGATGTATGCAGGAATGAGCGGAAAATTAGAATTATCCATGGTACTTATAGTCACTTTTTTATCAATGTCAATTTTTAATTCGGTTGAACCGATTGCAGATAGTGCGCATGTTCTTTCAGCAATAAATAATGCCTTTGATAAAATGAAGATATTTTCAGATGCACAGTTAATGGATGCAGAAGGCCATGATATAAAGCCTAGGGATTATGGAATTACCTTTAAAAATGTTGATTTTTCTTATTCCGATGCAAAGGCTACAGAAGATAGGAAGGTCCTTAAGGATGTTTCATTTACAATACCGCAGGGAAGTACGACAGCAATTGTAGGACCATCTGGAAGTGGTAAAAGTACAATCTGTAATCTTATAGCAAGATTTTATGACGTTACAAAGGGTGAGATATCACTTGGGGGAGTAGATGTTCGCAGGTATAATCTCGATAGCCTTTTATCTAACATTTCAATGGTATTCCAAAATGTATATCTTTTTAATGATACCATCAGGGCTAATATCTGCTTTGGACGTGCTGGTGTAACTGAAGATGAAATGATAGAAGCTGCTAAGAAGGCTAGATGTCATGATTTTATAATGGAACTGCCGGAAGGATATGATACGGTAATAGGTGAAGGTGGTGGAACTCTCTCAGGAGGACAGAAACAGAGAATATCGATAGCTAGAGCAATATTAAAGGATTCTCCGATTATCATTTTAGATGAATCTACGGCTAGTATAGATCCTGAAAATGAGCATTTGATTCAGGGTGCGCTCACTGAATTATCAAAAGGAAAAACAGTTATAATTATCGCACACAGACTAGCAACTATAGAAGCTGCCGATCAGATTCTGGTAATAAATGATGGCAGGGTAGTAGAGAAAGGAAAGCATAATGAACTTGTGAAGCTAGGCGGTAAGTACGCGGAATTTGTAAAAATACGTGAAAAGGCTGAAAACTGGAAGATTGCTTAAAGAAAGGCATCGAGGCGAAAGTCTTGATGCTTTTTTAAAAAAAATATTCATATTTACTTTAATTGTGTGGTATAATGGTCATAATTTCGTTGAATCTTGAATTGATGCATGGATTTTGGGCAAGGATTGTTAACCTGGAGGAGGAGACTTTGTTAGAGGAAAATAGTGCACTGCCTATTAGAGGCTTTAGTATAAAATGGGATAAGATAGATGAGAATAGCTATTTAAGAAAAATTGATGCAATCAGCAGTCTAGAACGTTTATCCTTTAAAAAGAATATAACCATTTTTGTTGGTGAAAACGGAAGTGGTAAATCTACCCTGCTAGAGGCTATTGCTGTGAGCTGCGGTTTTAATCCTGAAGGTGGAACTAGGAATTATAATTTTTCTACCTATGATTCTCATTCAGAGCTCTGCGAGGCCATAAGGCTGATACGAGGCTTTAGCCGTCCGCAGTGGGGGTATTTTCTGAGGGCTGAGAGCTTTTATAATGTGGCATCGGCTGAGGAGGTTTATAGCAGAGAAGATCCTAGAGGAATAATGCAGCAGTTCCACAAGAAATCTCATGGCGAAAGCTTTTTACAGCTAGCGCAGAGCAGCTTTAAGGGAAGAGGTCTTTATTTCCTTGATGAGCCGGAAGCCGCCTTATCGCCGCAAAGACAGCTTACTCTTTTAATAGATATAGTAAACTGCGCAAAGGAAAATGCTCAGTTCGTTATGGCAACGCATTCTCCAATATTACTAGGTATTCCAGGAGCAGAGCTTTTGAGCTTTGATGAAGGAGAGATTAAGCCTATAGCTTACGAGGATACGGAAAGCTATAAAATCACTAAGTTGTTTTTAGAAAATAAAGAAAAAATGCTGAAGCACTTATTTCATGAATAAACGCTTTTTTGCGGTCTCAGAAATGGCGTATATACCATTGAAAAAATTGAAGATAAGCAAGTTTTAAAAGTCGCCGAGCTATAAGCCCGGCGACTTTTTATTAAGAAATTTTATCGCAGGGAAATAAGATAAAGAGTAAGTAGAGTAAGTAGAAAAATTAGAAATTGATAAAACGAGTATTTTTTACTATACAAAATGAGAAAAAAATGTTATAATCAATATGCTTGATTTAAAAAAGAATAAATTATTTTTAAATATAGCTCGAGTAAATTGAGCATATAATACATAATATTAGGAGGCGTTTTATGGTAAACAGATTTGTGCTTAATGGGATTTCCTATCATGGACATGGAGCAATTCAGGAGATTCCGGGACTCATCAAGTCAAGAGGTTTCAAGAAGGCTTTCGTTGCTTCAGATCCAGATCTTGTAAAGTTTAAAGTTACGGCTAAGGTTACGGAGCTTCTTGAGAAGAATGGCATTGATTATGAATTGTATTCAGATATCAAGCCTAATCCAACTATTGAAAATGTTCAGAATGGTGTTGCAGCCTATAAGAATTCTGGAGCAGATTTCATGATTACAATAGGCGGCGGTTCTTCTATGGATACAGGTAAAGCTATTGGTATTATTATAAATAATCCAGAGTTTGCAGATGTCAGATCACTTGAAGGTGTTGCACCTACAAAGAAGCGTACTGTATTTACAATAGCAGTTCCAACAACAGGTGGAACTGGTGCTGAGTCGACAATCAACTATGTTATTACAGATGTTGAAAAGAAGCGTAAGTTCGTATGTGTTGATCCTAATGATATTCCTGATATTGCAGTTGTTGACCCTGATATGATGTCTACAATGCCAAAGGGACTTACTGCTGCAACAGGTATGGATGCTTTAACTCACGCTATCGAGGGCTATACAACTGCAGCTGCATGGGAGCTTGCAGATGTTCTTAACCTTGAAGCTATTCAGCTCATCGCTAAGAATCTTCGTAAGGCAGTTGAAAATGACCCTGATGGAAGAGAGGGCATGGCTCTTGCACAGTATGTTACAGCTATGGCTTATTCTAATGTTGGACTTGGTATTGCACATTCTATGGCTCATACTCTTGGTGCGCTCTATGATACACCTCACGGTGTTGCATGTGCAATGATGCTTCCTATTGTTATGGAATACAATCAGGATTATACAGGAGAGAAGTTCAAGAAGGTTGCAGAAGCATTTGGTGTTGATACAACCGGAATGGATGAGAAGGCATATAGAAAGGCAGCAATAGATGCAGTAAGACAGCTTTCAGTTGATGTCGGAATTCCTACAAAGCTTGAAAAGCTCCGTGAAGAGGATCTTCCTTTCCTTTGCGAGTCAGCAAAGGCAGATGCATGTGCACCTGGTAACCCACGCCCAGCAGATCTTGCAGATTTTGAGGCAATGTTTAGAAAGCTTATGTAATATCTCATTTGAAGTTTTAGCTTTGGGTAAAGAGAAAAGACCGTATTAATTTACAATACGATCTTTTCTCTTTTTTAGTAATTATATTATTTTCAAACACTCCGCTTCTTATCAACTCATTTACTATATATCATTCGCTCATGTATCTTCTAATCGATGTAGCAATTGATAGAATCAGAACATATAATAAAACACTTAATATATAAATTATCCAACCCTTTGCAACCGCAAGTGATTCTAATTTACAGCAACCAACTAAGGAAACAATAGCCGTAAAAATCCATGGTTCTTTCCTTCCTTTAAACCAATGCACTACCAATACAATATGCAGTGTAAACCAAACGACCGTCTTTAACAGTTCATTACTAAATGCAGTCCATAAAATAATAAAAATACTCGGATATTCTTGATATATGCGCCTATACATCCCATCCACATAATTTATTTTACTTCTATTTTTATGTTCGTCATCCCAGCTTATCCAAAAAGTATCTCCTTCAACCAAGCCACTATATACGGGCAAGCTTGCATATTTTGATACAAAATATGTTTCACAAAGAACAGGATTATCTTCATTTTTATAAGAAAATACCAATACCTTAAAATCATTATTTTTCAGAAAACTTGTATCAAATTCTATATACTCTGATTCTTCACTCTTTATATAATCAAAAAGTACCTTATATCCCTTTTCAGGAATATAATTATTAAACAACCTTTTAACATATTCATCTTCTGTGCCAGTATCCTTCAATTCATCCGGCACTTCGACATTCTCCCTACACACTAGAGCCGCACAACAAGGTGAATACCACGATACTTTAATGACATTTATCTTTTTCTCAGGATATCCTTTCATAAAGGTCAGTGACCAGATTGCTATTAAAACTAAAAGCAAAATAATAAGCCTATAACCTTTATCCTTTATATTTATTGCCATAATCACTCCTAATTTCATTCTTATCAACTTTTCCCCCATTAACATTAAGCTCATCTTGCATAATAGAATCAGAGTCTTTTTTATCAGTATTTATTTTCTTTTTCATGTCTAATTCTTCTTTAATTACTATTACGCTTTTAACTACCCAAATGATTCCTATATAAACAAAGAGAAAAATTGCAATTTCCCCACCGAGAACAACTAAATTTCCCATTCCTACATCTAAAAGCATAATTATCAATCCCTTCTTATCAAATTAATAGTTCTTGGTTACAATTTTATATAGGCAATATAGAAATAATAAAGAAAACGCCTGCTTCAATTAATACACCAGCCAAAGCCGACAGAAGGTTTGCTTTATAGCTGCATTTTAATATAGTACCAAACGGTTTTGATGACATTTTTTTATATGCAAACGTTTCAACTAATGGTATAATTATCAGCTCAGACAATAATATGTAGATCACCAGGGCAACTAAGTTACCTACAGCAGTAGTAAAATACAGTAGTATAATATTATACACAACATTAGTAACGGTATTTACTGCTTTGATATATTTCTCATTATCAGTAATATCACCTTGAATTATAATCGGTTTTTCTATTTTAATCGTGAGCCAAACATTTAACTTCAATATTCCAACACTTATAACAATAGGTAAAACTGACATAAGCAGAAGAAAAATAAAAAAAAAGTCCATATTCCCCCCCTTGAAGTAATAGAACAAATAACTCGCATCTTTTTTATGTAACATATTTATTATAACAAATATCTACTATTTTGTATAGTAAAAAATTTTTTTATATCTAATTCCAACCGATTCACTTTTTATTTATCATTCAGTAACTTCTTCCTTATTTACAGCCATAAAGTGGTAATATATCACCAAGCCGACTTACTCGTGTTATTAAGGATGGGAAGAAAAAATATACTTGAAAAAAATCCTTATTTATAGTAAAGTAACTGAGAATACTTTTTGCAAATGATTTTGCATAGACAGGGAGAAATAAATGTCAGATTATGTTGTTAGAGGAATAGCTTATGATAATCAGGTGAGATTTTTTGCTGTTTCCTCAACGGAAACGGTAGAAGAGGCGAGAAGGCTTCATGAAACGAGCCCTGAAATTACCATGATAATGAGTGATATGTTATCAGCGGGAATTATGATGGGTAATATGCTTAAAAATGAGAAGGACTCAGTTACTCTGAGAATTAATTGCGAAGGCCCGGCTGAGGCGGTTATAGTTTCAGCAGATTCAAAGGGAGGAGTAAGAGGCGTACCTGCAAATCCTAAGGTAAGTTTTCCGAAGCTCCCAGATGGAAGAGTTGATCTGTCTTTAGCAATTGTTGGCGGAAATCTTAATGTTATTAAGGATGAAGGAACTGGTCAGCCATATGTCGGTACCTGCGATTTTGTTTCTACAAGTATGGCAAAGAATCTTACCTGGTACTTTGTTCAAAGTGAACAGACACCTTCAGCAGTAGGTCTTGGTATGATTTTTAATGAGGATTATTCTGTAAAGTCAGCAGGAGGTTTTATTATTCAGATGCTTCCTAATGCTTCTGAAGAGGTAATCAGTAAGCTTGAGGAAAATCTCAAGAAGATAGGGTCTGTAGATGCGATGCTCTCTGAGGGACTGACACCAGAGGAAATGATAAAGCGCATTCTTGGTGATAATAATGGTGCGATTTTCTATGATAAGGTGGAGGCTGGTTATAGATGTTCCTGCAGTCATGAAAAGACCAAAGAGGTTCTTATGACTCTTCCAAAAACTGACATTGAGGATATGATTTACAAAAATACTCCGGCTGAAGCAAAGTGTCATTTTTGTGGAAGAAGTTATACGATATCAGTTGATGAGCTTAAGGAAATTGTTAAGAAGATGCCACCTGATAATGAGAAGTAATGATAAGTAATGAGAAGTAATGATAAGTAATGAGAAGTAATAATAAGTGATAATAGTAAAGTTAATAGAATGTTTATAATAATTACATAAAAAGATAATGTGTACCTATGCGGTGAAAAGCTGCATGGGTACATTTTTTGTTTTTAAAAATGTAAAAATAAATCTAAAAATGTAAAATTGTGTTTATAATTGACTTGAAATTACTGTAAAAATTTATATGCAAAATGTACAAAATGATAGTAGAAAAATCAAAAAACTTATTGACTTTGATACTGTTTTGACTTATAATGAGTGAAATGGAGCAAAAATGTTTGAGATGGAATGAAAGGGTGTGACAAAGTCTAAAAAGTATAAACTCCCTCTAAAGCCTTTAAAATAGCGCTATTCATGCAATTTTAAGGTGGAAAATTCAAACAATTTGGAAAAATATAGTGTGTTTTTGAGTGATCAGATGACAACTTAAATGCCTCCTTAAGATATATTCTGCAAAACAACAAACCACGGAAAGGAGATGATTCTGCATGGCGGCTAGATTTACTGGTAGATATGAACATGGAATTGATGCCAAGGGCAGAATCATCATTCCTGCCAAGTTCAGAGAAGGACTTGGAACCGAGGTGGTGTTTGTTCCTGATAAAAAGAGAGGGTGTATTCTTGCTTATTCTCAAGAGGAATTTGATAATTTTATGGATAGAATTGAAGAGAAGCAGGATCAGCTTTCTTTAGCTGGAGAAAATGAAAAAGTGCAGATGCTTGAAGAAAGCAAATTTTTAATAAATTTCATGGCCAAGAATGCAGAACAGGATAATCAGGGAAGAATCCTTGTTCCAGCAGAAATGAAAGAAGAAGCCGGAATAGAAAAGACCGTGCTTTCAGTTGGTAATCGAAATAGAATAGAAATCTGGAATCCAGACAAAGCTAACAATTACGTTCTTGAAAAGTCAATGGGCAAGCCGGATGCGTTTGCAGTTGCTAATTCATTTGGAATCAGATTATAAACTAAGAAAGAAGGGAGCAGCAGTATGCAGAAAGTTAATAATGAAGCAATGCAGAATGCAGCTTCTGAAAAGGAATTCCATCATGTTTCCATCATGCTGGATCAGGTGATAGAAAATCTGAATATCAAGCCTGATGGGGTATATATGGACGGAACGTTAGGTGGAGCAGGGCATGCGAGTGCCATTGCTAGAAAGCTTAGTAGTGAAGGCCATCTTATTGGTATCGACCAGGACGAAGCAGCTATTTCGGTTTCGAAAAAGCGTCTATCGGGGGTTCACGCACAAGTGGACGTTGTTAGAGATAATTTTGTTAATTTTAAAAGTGTTCTTGAAAAGCTTGGAATTTCAGCGGTAGATGGCATATTATTAGACCTTGGGGTTTCATCTTATCAGCTTGATAATGCAGAAAGAGGTTTTTCTTATATGCATGATGCACCTCTCGACATGAGAATGGATGAGAGAGCAGAAAAGACGGCGGCTGATATTGTTAATGAGTATTCTGAAAGAGAACTTTTCCATGTCATTAAGGATTTTGGAGAAGACAGGTTCGCACAGAACATCGCCAAGCATATTGTTCAGGCTAGAAACAAAAAGAGAATTGAGACGACTTTTGAATTGAATGATATCATAAGAAGTTCGATTCCGATGAAATTTCAGAAAATGGAGGGCCATCCTTCAAAAAGAACCTTTCAGGCGCTTAGAATTGAATTAAATGGAGAGCTAAGGGTGTTAAGAGATGCGCTATCTTCCATGATAGGCTCGTTAAAGCCGGGAGGGCGAATTGCAATAATTACCTTCCATAGTCTAGAAGACAGAATAGTTAAAAATGCTTTCAGGACAGCTGAAAATCCTTGTATCTGCCCGCCGCAGCTGCCACAGTGCGTATGCGGAAGGAAATCTCTTGGAAAGGTGATAACCAGAAAACCCATTATTCCAAGCGAAGAGGAAATGCAGGAAAATAGCCGTTCAAGGAGTGCTAAATTAAGAGTTTTTGAAAGAAATGACCAAAAATATAATGGTCTAGAAATTGATTTTAAGTAAGTGGTATAAAAGTAATAAAAAAATATATTTGGAGGTGCAGCGATGAGAAATTATGATAATAACCCATACCTATATAATCCAGCTAAGTATGAATCAAGATCTTCTTCATCTGGTGTTGAAGTAGTTGGAAATACAGTAAAGAAGACTAATACAGTCCGTATGAATGCTGCTGCCGTGCCAGAAAAAAGCCTTCCTTCTAGAAGAATAAAGAAGAGAATTACTGAAAAGCAGGTTAAGAAGGTTAAGAAGGTAAGAAATCCTGAGGAGTATCAGATCAGACCACGCAACACGGCAAGTTTAAGCCTTGGAATAGGATTTTTTGGTCTGGCTTTAATATGTGTAATGGTTATGGCACTAGGTTATGTGGGTTACAAGTATTATTCCATATGTGCGCAGGCAAAGACAATTGATTTCCAGATAGCCAAAGCGGAGAGCAAACTTGCTAAGGCTATCGAACTTAATGATTATAAGGCAGAGCAGCTTAATGACGGCTTTGATTTAAATTATATATATCAGTATGCTGTAGGGAAGCTTGGTATGGTTTACCCAAGAAATAACATGGTTGTATACTTTGATGAACCAGATCTTTCATATGTAAGACAGACAGGTGATATTCCTTCATATGAAAGCAGTATGTTTGATTTTCTTACTGATAATAATTAAAAAAGGCTTTTGATTGCACATAAATATTGGTACATCGGTTTCAATTAGAAAATGTGTTATTGATTTTTTGAAAGAGCCGTCCTGTGTTTATGTGCATTTACTATGATATGGAGTTTTCATGGATACATCTGGAGGGATTAACAGATGAAATTTTCTTTTAAACCGTTAAATGACAAGGTATATTTTAAAAACAGCATGCGAATGTGGCTTAATGTCGTGTTTTTTGTGATTATCCTTGTCTATGTTGTTTTGGTTGGAGTCGTAGCTTTTATTGTTCAAAATAAAGGCTCTGAATATACAGAAAAGGCTCTAGAGCAGGGGCTTGTTTCTAGCAGCAGTGATCTTGATTATAAAAGAGGAACGATAGTTGATACTAATGGAACTGTACTAGCAGAGAGTAAGACTTATTATACTCTTGTACTTGAGCCTAAGCAGATGTATATTACTTATAGAGGTGAAGTTGAGGAAGATGGTACAGATAATAGAAGTTATCCATATGTAGAAAATACGGTTAAGGTAGTTGCTAAAATTACAGGAAAAACTGAAGCTGAAATTTTAAAGCTTATCGAAGATAATAAGGATTCTTCGTACCTGGTGCTTCAAGAACCGGTATTTAACGAAGAAACAGGCGAACCTGTCATGGTTACCACTACAAGCGGAAAGGTTCAAAAAAAAGAGGCTGTCAGATTTGAATATAAGTCAAAGGCAGAATTTGAATCTTATAAGTTGAGCCCTGATAAGGAAATTAATGGGGTGACGATAGACCATAGATATGTAGGCTGTGCCCGTTTTGAAGAGCACTATGAAAGAGTTTATCCAAATGGTTCACTTGCTAGTAATGTTCTTGGATATGTTCAAAAGGATGGACAGGGAGCATGGGGAATCGAAGAGAGTTATCAGAAATATCTTGAAGGCAAGAATGGATATGAATATAGCTACTATGATTCAGAACTCAACGCTCAAAAGATTACAACAGATGCTGTAGATGGTGATACTATTACTTCAACCATAAATGCAAGCATTCAAAAAATAGTTGAAGAAAAAATACTTGAATTTGATAAGACTTGGGATTATGATAATGTAGCTGTGGTCATGATGGATCCAAATAGTGGTGAAATTATTGCAATGGCATCAAATGAAGGCTTTGATCTAAATAATCCACAGGATCTGAGCTATTATTATAGCCCGGAAGAGCTCGCGGAGATGACAGATACCGAGCAGACTAATGCTCTTTATAAAATGTGGAGAAATTACTGCGTTTCTTCAACCTTTGAGCCTGGATCTACATGGAAGTTAGTTACGGTTGCATCAGCGCTTGAAGAAAATGTGATTACTGAAAAGTCTACGTTCAACTGTGAGAAATATGTCAATGTAGCTGGTACGGTAATAAGCTGTTCAGGTACTCATGGCAAGCAGGATGTAGCGGGAGCCATAGCTCATTCATGTAACCCTGCACTTATTCAGATTTCATCACTCCTTGGAGGTGAGAAATTCTATGCATATCAGGAACATTTTGGTTTTGGTAGAAAAACTGGAATAGATCTTCCTGGAGAAGCAAAGGGTATTTTGATGGATGCTGAACTTATTACTCATCCGGTAGAGCTTGCAACAAGCTCCTTTGGTCAGTCCTTTAACGTTACAATGGTGCAGATGGCTTCAGCATTTTCATCTATTGTAAATGGTGGTTACTACTATCAGCCTCATATTGTAAAAAAAGTTACGGATTCAAAGGGCATTACGGTTAAGGAAAATAAGCCGGTGGTTGTTAATAGAACCATAAGCGAGACAACTTCTGAATTTATGAGAAGGGCAATTCTTCAGACTGTTGAAGCAGGAACAGCCCGCAGTGCAAAGATTGAGGGCTATTCAGTCGGCGGTAAGACCGGTACAGCAAAAAGGGGTGTAAGATCTGATCTTATTTACGTTCTTTCCTTCATTGGCTGCGTACCAGTTGATGATCCTCAGGTAGTATGTTACGTTGTAGTTGACAACGTACACGATGAAGAAAAGAAAGCGTCCAGCTCATTAGCTCAGGGGCTATTCGCAGATATTCTAAAGGAAGCACTTCCAGAGCTTGGAGTATACCCGGAGGGTGAAATAGACTATAGAATAGATGAAACTGTTATTGAAGATAACGGCATTGATGAAAGCGGAGACGAGTTAGTTTTAGATGCAGATGGAGATGGAATCATTGATGGTACAAATCTTCCACTTACAAGCGAGAATATAGCAGTTTATCTTGATAAATCCATCGAGGAAGCGCAGAACATAATTGATGGTTCAAATGGTGAGGAAGATGATGAGGATTCTTCATCTGAAGAAAATACGGATTCTGATGAGGAAATTTTAGAATCTGATGAGAATTAAAAAGTCCTAAATGTTGATTGAGAGGAATAATATGGAATTTGCAGGAAAAAAGGTACTTGTAATAGGTACAGGAAAGAGCGGCATTTCAGCTGCAAAGCTTTTGGATAAGAAATGTGAAGTAGTGCTTCACGATTCAAATGAAAAACTAAATAAAGAGGATGTGCTTGCAAAGCTTCCAGCGGACTATAGAGGAAAAATTACCACTGGCGCTCTTACAGAGGATGAAATAAAGGAAACTGACATTGCAGTTATTAGCCCGGGTGTTCCTATTGACTGCGCAGATGTAAATAATCTTAGAAATGCAGGTGCAGTTATTTCGGGTGAAATCGAAACTGGATATCTTTTTTCAAAGGGAAGATTAGTAGCTATTACCGGTACAAACGGCAAAACCACGACTACTACTCTTGTCGGCGAAATAATGAAAAAGATTTCTGATAGTGTATTTGTAGTTGGAAATATCGGTATTCCTTATACTGATAATTGTGAGCTTACAAATGAGAAATCCATTACCGTAGCTGAAATAAGCAGCTTCCAGCTTGAGACTGCAGATAAGTTCCATCCTAATGTTTCTGCTATTCTTAATATTACTCCAGATCATCTTAACAGACACCATACAATGGAAAAGTATATTGAGATGAAGGAGAGTATCTGCAAGAATCAGACTTTAGATGATGTAATTGTACTAAATTATGAAGATCAGTACTTAAGAGAATTTGGTGAGAAGGTCACCAATACCAAGGTGGCATGGTTCTCAAGTGCCAGAGAGCTTGAAGAGGGCTATTATCTAGATGGAAAAGATATCGTTTATAAGCACGAAGGTGTTAAGAAGGTCTTAGTTAATGTTGATGAGCTTAACATAATCGGTAAGCATAATTATGAGAATGTCATGGCTGCCTGTGCAATGGCTGTTGCCATGGAGGTTCCATTTGATAAGCTTCATGAAGCACTCACTGAATTTGTAGCAGTAGAGCATAGAATTGAATATACCTGTACCAAAAAGGGGGTAAAATATTACAACGATTCAAAGGGTACTAATCCTGATGCTGCAATTCAGGCTATAAGAGCAATGCAGTCACCTACTTACCTTATTGGCGGTGGATATGATAAGGGAAGTGAGTTTGATGAGTGGATAAATGCCTTTGATGGAAAAGTCAAAAAGCTTGTTCTTATTGGTGTTACAGCGAAGAAGATTGCTGAGACCTGTGATAGACTGGGCTTTAAGGATTATGTATTTATGGATACCTTTGAAGAGGCAGTTAATTACTGCGCTGAGCATGCAGTTAGCGGAGAAAATGTTCTGCTTTCCCCAGCTTGCGCAAGCTGGGATATGTTTAAAAGCTACGAAGAAAGAGGAAGAATCTTTAAGGAGTTAGCTAGAAAGCTTCCAGATTGATTTTGAACCGATTTGAGAGGAAAGGAGGGACAGAATGGGAAGCGGTGGAAAATATACCGGCGATGGTTTTGATGATATAAGCTCGGGATATAAAAAAGAGAGAGTTTATAGTCTAGGAGATGCCTATGACAGAAAGAAAAAGAATCCTAGCACTACTTCAAAGAGCATCGAAGAAGAGAAAATTGTTGAAAAGCCTGGAAAAAATAAAAGGCTAAAGCGCTCGGCTGCTAGAAGAGAAGCAGAGGAAAGAAATGAGAGAAAAGAAAAGAAAATAGTCAGACCGCTTGAGAAAGTAATGAGGGCAGCGCCTGAAAAGAGGGAGACTTATGTAGTATCTGATAAAAAAAGAAGTTATTATGATTTTAGTATAATTGTAATAGTTCTGTTTCTTCTAGTTGCGGGATTGTTTTCACTTTATAGTGTTAGTTATTATTCTTCGGCAAAGTATTACGGGGATGCAATGTTTTATGTGAAAAGGCAGGCAATATTTGCGGTAATAGGCTTTGCGCTTATGATAGGCGTCTCATTTGTTCCGTATCACTTTTATACAGGAAGTATTAAGATCGGAAAATTCGGTACAAGACCTGTGTTTCTTTTTTATTTGATATGCATTGTACTTGAAATGGCTATTCTGCTTATGGGAATTGCGGCCGGCGGCTCAAAAAGATGGATTCAGCTAGGACCTATTAAATTTGAACCTGCGGAAATAAATAAGGTTGCAGTAATTCTTATGACTGCTCTTTTAATCGGTAAATCGGCAAGGGATGCAGGAAAGCTTTTTGAGTTTTTTAGAGTATTGGTATTTGTCATGGCTGGTCTTATACTTCCTATAGCTAAACAAAATCTTTCCTCGGGTATTATTATGTTTGCCATTGCTTTTGTTATCTGCTTTGTTGGTAGTGATAAAAAGAGATGGTGGATAGTATTATTAATAATAGGCGTCTTGGCTGCTATTATTCTTGTAAAAAGTGAGGGCTATAGAGGTGGTAGATTTATTAAATGGTTCGAGGTTGAGACAAATCCGAATTCTTATCAGGTAAGAGAAGGATTGTATGCCATAGCGAGCGGAGGTATGTTCGGAAAAGGCTTTGGACAGGGAACTGTTAAACTAGGTTACCTGGTAGAGGGTCATACTGATGAAATCTTTGCTTCAATCTGCGAAGAAATAGGCGTTTTTGGAATAGCCTGTCTTTTACTGATTTACCTTCTCCTTATTTGGAGAATAAAGGTAATTGCAGATAATGCACCTGATGCTGAGGGAGGCCTTATCTGTGTGGGCGTAATGGTACAGATTGCGGTACAGGTAGCACTCAACATCTGCGTTGCGACAAGTGTCATACCATCTACTGGTGTTACACTGCCATTCTTTAGCTATGGTGGAACCGCGCTTGTCATATTACTTGTTGAAATTGGATTGGTACTTTCGGTATCTATGAGAATAACAGAATGAAAACACGGTATAAAATAATTTTAGTGGTTTTGATCCTATGTTTTCTAGGTGGTATTGCGGTGTGGCTGTATGATGAATGCAAAATCGACAGTTTTGAAATCGATGGCATTGAAATGCAGACAGACGGCAGGATGATGTATACGCCAGATGACATACGGGATAAACTTGGAAGAGGGGGATTAAATGAATTAGCCCCTGTAATCTATTTTAATTCGAAATTTAAGAAGCATGTGACGATTCCGTTCATAGATTCGTATAGCGTAGAGTTAAAAGGATTATCTGGCATAAAGGTTCATCTTTATCCTTCGGCGATTATAGGCTGCACAAAATTTATGGGCTATTACATGTATTTTGACGGTGACGGAATGGTAGTAGATTCTTCCCTGTCTTTGATAGAAGGAATCCCGGTCGTTGGAGGCCTGCATTGCGATAGTATTGTGCTATATGAAGAAATGCCGGTAAGCAATAAAGGTATTTTTAATGAAATCAAGGCTCTTACAATGAAGATTGAAAAGTATAAGCTTCCTGTCCTTGGATTTGATTTTGATGATAATCATCAGGTGACATTAGTCATGAAGAATGGCTCAGAGATTTTTCTAGGACGAAAGGATAACTATGATACAGAGCTTGCAGTTTTGAACTCGCTCCTTAAAAGCTATAGCGTGAAATCTTACATCGATCTTTCTAGATATGATGGAAGCAAGGCTAGCATTGTAGCTAGTCCGATGGAGGATGAAGAGGCAGGAAACCCTGATGAGCCTTTGCAGCAAGAGGAAGAGGGAACTGAAGGCGAAATGGAAGAAAATGTAACTGACACGGGCGAAAGTGATGAAAATGTTACAGATAATGAGACAGCTGTAGAAAATGAGCAGTAATTAGGTGAACTCCCCACCGCCTAAAGGCAGTGGGCTTTGGTTAAATGGTTCACCAGACTGAGGCAGAAGAAATTTTGCCTACGATATTTAGGTTATGACACCTTTGGTTGATAAACAATTTTTGTAACAAATTTGAAACAAAATTGTAATTTTGAAATAAAATTGTAATTTTAAAAAATAGTGCTTGATTTTTGAGGCAAAAGATAATAAAATAAAGTGTAAAATGTTTTGTTTTAGAAGAAAAATTCAAGTATAGAACTATATATAGAGGAGGTATGTTGTTATGGTCGAGATTATGTCACAGGATAAGGAGACCAAGCTGCTTGTAGTTGGAGTAGGCGGCGCAGGAAACAATGCAGTAAACAGAATGATTGAGAAAGGCATCAAGGGCGTAGATTTAAAGTGTGTAAATACTGATAATCAGCAGCTCCAGAACTGCAAGACTCAGACAAACATTCAGATCGGTGAAAAACTCACACACGGCCAGGGTGCTGGTGCACAGCCTCAGGTTGGTGAGAAGGCAGCAGAGGAAAGCAAGGATGAGCTCCTTAACGCAATCAGTGGCTATGACATGGTATTCGTAACATGCGGCATGGGCGGCGGAACAGGAACAGGTGCTGCACCTGTTATTGCAAAGCTTGCTAAGGATGCAGGTGCGCTTACAGTTGCAGTTGTATCACTTCCTTTCACATTCGAAGGAAAGAAGAGATGGACTAATGCAGAGTCAGGTCTTTCAAAGCTTGTAGAGAATGTAGATACATTACTTGTAGTTCCAAACGACAATATTCTTAAAATTACAACAAAGAAGACTGGCGTTAAGGAAGCTTTCAAGATGGCAGATGAAATTCTTGTACAGTCAGTTGCAGGAATTACAGATATTATTACAACAGAAGGTCTCATTAATGTTGACTTTGCTGACGTTACAACAATCATGAAGAATAAAGGTCTTGCTCATATCGGTATTGGCGAAGCTAATGGCGACAGCAAGTGCCAGGATGCTCTTGAGAAGGCTATCAGTAGCCCTCTTCTTGATACTTCTATCGAGGGAGCTTCAGATATTCTTGTAAATTACTATGGAACAGATCTTGGTATGCAGGAAGTTGAAGAAGCTACTGAAATTCTTAGAAATACTGTTTCAGAGGATGCAAATATTATCTTCGGTATCAGCGAGCCTATTGATGGCACACAGTCTGATGACAAGGTAAAGGTTATTGTTATTGCTACAGGTCTTACAGCTGAATCTCAGGAAGCTGGAATGGGACAGAGCGAGTATAATAATAAGAAGCCGGCTCCACGTGATCGCGTAGAGGCTTCTGTTAGCAAGGAGAGAGATAGTTCAGCTTCTTCATCAGTATCATCAACACTTAATAACGTTCAGGCAAGAAGAACAAGTTTCTCAAGCCGTTCAAGAAGAGATGAGGTTAAGGAAGAAGAGGATGATTATGATCTTCCAAATCCTAGCGCAAATGGAAATGATATTAATATTCCTACATTCCTTAGAGGAAAGCGTAAGTAATTAATATTTAAAATTTAGCCCTTGTATTAGGCATAGCGGGTTTCTGTATATCAGATATATGTCTGTACAAGGGCTTTTGAAAGCCTAAATGGCTGATAAAAAAGGCTTTTGAAAGCCTAAATGGCTGATAAAAAAGGCTTTGAAGTTTTGAATGGGTTTTAAAATAGACTTTTTCGGCCTAAATAAAACGTTTACTAAAAGGATAGGGGATTAAAAAAATGGAATATAAGAGAGTTTTACTTAAGCTTAGCGGTGAAGCTTTAGCTGGAGATAAGAAGACAGGCTTTGATGAAGATACCTGTGTAATGGTAGGAAAGCAGATCAAGCAGCTTGTTGATGGCGGAACGCAGGTGGCTATTGTTATCGGCGGAGGTAATTTCTGGAGAGGAAGAAGTTCGGAGACAATCGGACGTGTTCAGGCAGATCAGATAGGAATGCTTGCGACTGTAATGAATTGCATTTATGTTTCAGAAATCCTTCGTACTCTTGGTATGAAGACCGGAATATATACTCAGTTCGAAATCGGAAGTGTTACTGAGGTTTTCCATATGGATACTGTTAATGAAGCTCTTAGTGAAGGAAAGGTTGTTTTCCTTGCGGGAGGAACAGGACATCCATATTTCTCAACAGATACAGCAACATCACTTAGAGCCATAGAGCTTAATTGTGATATTATTCTTATGGCAAGAGCTATTGATGGCGTTTATGATTCTGATCCAAGAAAGAATCCGGACGCTAAGAAGTTTGACGAAATTACATATAAGGAAATCATTGATAAAAAGCTTGAAATCCTTGATATGACAGCTTCAGTAATGTGCATGCAGAATAACATGCCTACACTTCTTTTCTCATTAAATGAGGAAAATGCTATTGTTACTAATTGTCTTGGAAAATGTACTGGTACAATAATAAAGTAATTAAATCTGAGATGGTTTTTTTAGTTAAATATTTAATATCGCTATTATAGCGTAGAAAGGATCAAAAATGAGCGCAGTATTAAAGGAATACGAAGATAAAATGAACAAGACTCTTGATTCGCTTCAGGAGGAATATACAAGTATTAGAGCAGGAAGAGCAAACCCTCATATTCTTGATCATATTAAGGTTGATTATTACGGAACTCCATCATCTCTTCAGCAGGTTGCAAATGTATCTGTTCCAGAGGCTAGAATCATTGCAATTCAGCCTTGGGAGTCAAAGCTTATAAAGGAAATCGAGAAGGCTATCCTTGTTTCAGATATCGGAATTACTCCATCTAACGATGGACGTGTTATCCGTCTTGTTTTCCCGGAGCTTACAGAAGAGCGCAGAAAAGAGCTTTCTAAGGATGTTAAGAAGAAGGGCGAGAATGCAAAGGTAGCTATCAGAAATATCCGCAGAGATGCTATGGATGCTACAAAGAAGAAGGCTAAGGCTAATGAAATTTCAGAAGATGAGCAGTCAAATATCGAGCAGGATATCCAGAAGCTTACTGATGATTTTATTGCAAAGGCTGAGAAGATGATAGATGCTAAGGTGAAGGAAATTATGACAGTTTAATTTCCAGCCTATTATTAATGGCTTTTCTAAATTCTAGAGGGATCTGAAGTTAAAATATAATGAGCTGTGTGCTTTTTAGTGCGCAGCTCTTTTTTAAAGTGAGAGCATATTTTATATAAAATGTCAAGTACCAATTTTGTATACCAAAATTCATATTCGGAAATTGCAAAAGAATGGGGAGTTAAATATAATATGCTTGTAACAAGCAAAACTATGTTTAAGTAAGGAGCGAAGATGGAACAGCTAAGAATTGCTATATGTGATGATGTTGAGATGGAGAGGGAGAGACTTAAGAAGATGCTTCTTATGCATGATCCTAATATAGAATGTGACACCTATGACAGTGGCGAAGAACTGTTACGCAATTTCTATGTTGATAAATATGATTTACTGTTTTTAGATATTTATATGACAGGTCTTAATGGCGTAGAGGTCCTTGAAAAAATAAGAAGCGTTGATGAGAAAATCTCGGTTGCCTTTGTTACAACTAGCAGCGACTTTGCTCTTGAGGGCTATAGATTAAGAGCTATCAGATATGTAGAAAAGCCGGTTAAGTCTGAGGCAGTTGCGGAAATTCTTTCTTTTGCAAGACTTAAGAAGGCGAATGCTCCACATTTTGAGATAAAGGTAAAGGGAGAGCAGATTTCAATACCTTTTGAGAAGATACGCTTCCTTGAGCAGGAAGGCCATATGGTCAAGATCAATCTTTCTAATGGTGAGATGATAAGTGTTACTGCAAAGCTTAATGATATTGAGGTGCAGTTCAAGGAACAGAATTTCCTAAGATGCCATAAGAGTTTTCTTGTAAATCTTGCTTTTGTTCGTTCTGTAGATACCGAGCTTAAAATGTTTGTTCTTGAAAGCGGTGATAACGTTTACATTAAGAGGGGAATGCTTTTAGAAGCACGTGAGGCCTTTGAACAGTATTTATATAATACTACCCGCGGTCTTATCTAAATTCTCTGTGCTCTAATTTTTACAAAAACTGGAAAATAATAAAATGATATAGGCCGAAAGCTATTTGAGCCATAAATAATATCAGGTTAAAGGAAGGCACATTTAAAATGAAAAAGGCAATTAAAGTAATCGCTATCATATTTGTTGTAGTTCTTATTGTAGGTTTTATTGGAATTATGATTTCGGGCGATGACAAAGAGGGTACTCAGACAGCGTCTGAGAATGCTGGTGATTCTGATCGTTCCTGGTGGGACTGGGATTGGGACGAGGGTGACAGTGAGGATGACAGCGAGAGCGAGTGGTCAAGTGATGAGTGGTCTGATGACGATTATGACGATGATGACAATGATAATAACGGCGCTGCTGTGGCTTCAAATGATAAGCCTTCAAATGATAAGCCTTCAAATGATAATTCATCAACTGATAATACTTCAAACACAGGCAATTCAGGAAATTACTCAGATGCACAGAGCGTTCTTATGATGGTCTATATGATAGGCTCAAATCTTGAGAGTGATTATGGCCTTGGTTCTAGCGATCTTGAAGAAATGTATGGTGCAGATTTAAGCAGCGGTAATCTCACTATAGTTATTGAAACAGGCGGCTCAACTAGCTGGAGCATGGAGGGCATCAGTTCTGATAAGCTTGGACGTTACGTAATGGATAAGAACGGCTTTACCCAGGTGGATTCTTTAAAAAATGCCTGCATGACAGATCCTAATACACTTTTAGATTTCATAAACTGGGCTAAGAGCAGTTATCCAGCAGATAGATATATTATTGATTTCTGGGATCATGGCGGCGGAACTCTTTACGGCTATGGAAGTGATGATAATTACGCATCAAATGGTTCAATGAGCCTTTTAGGAATTTCAAGTGTTCTTGCTTCTACAGGTATTCATTTTGATATTGTAGGCTTTGATGCCTGCCTTATGGCAACCATTGAAAATGCATATATGCTATCTTCTTATGCAGATTACCTTCTTGCATCAGAGGAAACAGAACCGGGTAATGGCTGGTACTATACTAACTTTGTATCAAAACTGGCAGCAAATCCAGGTATCTCTTCAGTAGAGCTTGGAAAGCTTATTATTGATGATTATGCTGATTCTCTCTATGTTTATGATGGATATGCAGAGGATGGTTTTACCTTATCTCTTATGGATCTTAGCAAGGTTTCAGCAATCTATGAGAATATGTCAGATTTCTTTAGTGCAGCTAAGAATTCTATTAAGAGTGATAATAAAAATTATTCCAAGATTTCAAAGGCTAGATCTAGCGCGAGAGAATACGGTGAGAACAGCTATGATCAGGTCGATCTTATCGATGTAATCAGTAAGACGGATTTTTTAAATAAGGATGAGCTTCTTGCTGCAGCAAAGGAAGCTGTTCTTTATAGCAAGACAAATCTTTCTGGTTCAAATGGTATTGCGGTTTATTTCCCGGATACCGCAAATACAAATTATTCAGCCATGAATAAGATGCTTAAGAAACTTGATTATACTGCACCGCTTGATTTTTATGATTATTTCCTTTCTGTAAAGGGTAAGTCAACAAGCAGGAGTGGTTCTAGATCATTTGTAGCTCCTAGCGAAGAGGTGGCAGAAGATGTAACTGAAGAAGATTGGTATGTTGCGGATGAAGTAGAAGATTTTGAATATCTTGATTCAGCAGCAGCTAATACTCTTGCAGAAGATGGTTCTACAATTGATCTGCCTCTTACAGAAACAGATAATGGTTTTGAGCTCGTTCTTACAGATGAGCAGGCAGATACAGCCTTAGACTTTTATATTAATGTATTACAGGCCTTTGAGGATGGATATGTATACTTGGGGTACGATGATGCTTTTGATTTAACTGATGATGATAATATCGTTGTTGAATATGATTATAACTGGCTATGTTTAAATGATCAGCCGGTTGCATATTATGCTGAGCCTGTTTATGATGATGAGGAAAATAGTCAGCTCTTCTACTCAGGTATCGTACCAGCACTTCTTAATGATGATAAATTAATCGACATCAAGGTTGTCTGGGATCCTATAAAATATGATGGTTCAGATACAGATACAGAGGCAGGGACAGCTAAGACTCATATAGTAGGTTACCGCACTCAGACAGATGATGTGAATGGTACAGCTGAAAAGGGTTGGCATGAATTCAAGAAAGGGGATAGAATCACAGCACTCTTTAGCTTCTTTGATGAGGATGGAAATTACATTGAAGAGGTTGAAATGGGCGAAGAGATAGTAGTTACAAGTATGGAGGATCTTGTACTTGACTACTGCGAGCTTGAAGCAGGAGATGTCATTGTATGGGGTACACTTGTAGATATTTATGGTAATGAGGCAGATACTGAGGCCATTGCTCAGTAAATAAGTAATTGTGAGGAATAGTTTTTAATAATAATGCTAAATAACAGTTAGGACAGTTGCGTCTTAACTGTTATTGGGCGTTAAAAAGAAGAGGCTTTTGATGAAAAAAATTGTTTTAGTTGCAGGGGTTATTTTTTCCTTAATAATTATCGGAATTCTGCTTATCAGGACTAATTCTAAGAATACTAACATAACTAAGAAAAAGACCAAGGTAGGTCTTATAATGAATAGTGTAAAGGATGATGGTACCTGGGGACAGTCTCATTTCGAGGGCATAAAGAACTGTGAAGAGGAACTTAATCTTGAGGTTATTTATGCAGAAGAAGTGCCTAAAAATGAAGAATGTGTAAAGATTATGGAGGAGCTTATTAAAGAGGGCTGTGAAATAATAATATGCAATTCTTATGATTATGGGCAGTATGAGCTTGAGGTTGCTGAAAAGTATCCTGATGTTTACTTCTTTCATGCATCAGGAGTTAAGGAGAGCAAGAATTTAGCTACTTATTTTGGAAGAATGTACCAGGTCAGATATTTAACAGGTATTGTTGCAGGGCTTCAGAGTGAGTCCGGCGAAATAGGATATGTAGCTGCGTTTGACATTCCGGAAGTAAATAGAGGAATAAATGCCTTTACACTTGGTGTAAGAGAGGTGAATCCAAAGGCTGTTGTACATGTTTGCTGGAGCGGCACATGGATCGACTATGATATAACTAGTGATGCCACAAACAAGCTTTTGGAAAAGCATCCTGCTATAGATGTGCTTACAGTACATTCAGATTCGCTTGCAACTATGGATATTGCAGAAGAAAAGGGCATCTGGTCAATAGGCTATGATTATGATAATTCTGATACCTATACAAATACCTATCTCACTGCTGCTGTATGGAACTGGGAAGCCTTTTATAGGGAGCATATTAAAAGGTGTCTTCAGGGGAAGTTCCAGGGAAAGCACTATTGGGACGGCATAGAGAGCGATATAGTCAGGATTTCAAAGTTTACTCCGAATGTAAAAAAAGGTATATCTGAAAAGGTGGTCGTAGCTAAAAATAAGCTTGAAAACGGCGAATTTGATGTGTTTTACGGTCCTATATACGATAATGAGGGAAATTTAAGAGTATCTGAGGGGGAGAGCATGACGGATGAGGCTATGCTTAATGATTTTAACTGGTTTGTGGAAGGAGTACAAATAGATGAATAAAAAAGGTACTATTTTATTGTCTACTTTTATACTTATAACAGTAGCTATTGTACTTCTGATAATTTTTTATGGTTCGCCTAAAACGCAGAAATCAACGGTAGGCATAATATTGACGGGCAGCAAGGATGAGAACGGCTGGAACGGAAAACACTATGCAGGCTGTCAAAAGGCCTGTGAAGAGCTCGGATTAAAGCTTTTAGTTAAAGAAAATGTACCTGAAAATACTGGAGAGTGTGAAAAAGCTGTTAAAGAGCTTGTAAAGGCAGGTGCTTCTGTGGTAATATTTACTAGTTACTACTACACAGAAGAAATGAAGGATAAGGTATCTGACTATCCGGATATTGTTTTTTACCAGAATTCTTCAGAGTTCCATGCTAAAAACCTTACTTCTTATTTTGCAAGGCTTTATCAGGCTAGATACTTAGCCGGTGTTGCAGCAGGCTTAAAAACTAAGACTAATAAAATAGGCTACGTAGCCGCGATGTCAAATAATGAAGTAAATAGAGGAATAAGTGCCTTTACTTTAGGTCTTAAAAGCGTTAATCCAGAGGCTAATGTGTATGTGACGTGGACAAACAGCTGGGATGATGAAGAAAAGGAAAGAGAGAATACCAATAAGCTTATAGCTGAAGGTGTAGATATAGTTACATATCATCAAAATACCGCAAATGTTGTAAGGGCAGCAGATGAAAATGGGATTGCCTCAATAGGCTACAACATTACGGCAGAAGAAGCAGGGGAAAAATGCTTTGGTATAGTAGTATGCAACTGGGATAAGGTATATTATAAAATACTCTCAGAATTCAAACAGGGAAGGGCGAATAATGAGAAAAATAAATGGATAGGTATTGATGATGGTGCAGTTGGCTTTAACGTGATTTCAGGTGAAATAACCAAAGAAGACAAAGAAAAGCTAAATGCAGCAATGGCAATGATTATTAATGGCGGTGATGTTTTTTCAGGGGTTATATACGATAATGCCGGAAATCTTAAATGTGATGAAGGCGAAATGATAAGTGATGAAGAACTGCTAGAAAACTTTGGATGGCTTGTAGACGGGGTTATTGAATTAGAATGAGTAAACGAACGATTAAATATTTTAAGACCAGAAATGGCAGACTTATACTTGAACTGAGTGTATTCGTGGTGATATTGGCGACGGTAGGTGTAACCATGTTTGCGAAAATGAGGAGCCTTCTGTATAATTACATGACAGATCAGGTGACCGAGCAGGTAAGAACTGTTACAGAGCTAGAACAGGAAAGATTTGCTAAAGAATTTGAAATGCTTGAGCTTTTAACAAAGACAATATCAAAGAATATTGAGCTTGGAGAAAATGCTGTTGAGATTATCAATGAAATTGATAATGGCGTGAGTATGTCTTTAGTAGAGCTTGACGGTACGGCCAAGTTCGGTGGAACCGTTAAAATGTCCGATTTTAATGCTATTTCTAAGGCGTTTAGAGGCAAAAATGCTGTTGCTTATAAAAAAGGGAAGGGCATTTTGTTTGCTGTTCCAGTATATAATAACAGCAACGTAAAATATGTTCTTTGTAAGCTATACGCCATGGATAGAATAGATGAGCTTTTTTCAGCTTCTCTTTTTGACGGTGAGGGACAGATATGTCTTTTAGACTGGGATGGAAATAGAATTACCAATTTCATCAGTGATTCAGAGAAAATAACTGATAAGATAAGCTCGGCTGAGGGTCTAAGTACGATGGAGGAGGTTGATAAAAAACTAAATCTTGATACTGTGGCAGCTGCTAGAAGCGGGAAGCTAAACGCATATCTTGTTAAGGCTGAAATAAGTGAATTAGATCTTCAGATGATAGGCTATGTTCCGGAAAAAGCCGTTTCAGGCGGAGTTACACAGATTGTAACGTTAGTTGTATGGGTATTTGGTCTTCTTATAATCCTCTTTGGTATTGGAGCCTTCTATGTTCTCGCGGTAGAAGAGAGAATAAAGGAGAGTGATGAGCTAAGAGCTGACAAGGAGATTGCAGATCAGGCCAATAAAGCAAAGAGTGATTTCCTTGCTAATATGTCGCATGAAATAAGAACGCCTATAAATGCGATTATGGGCATGAATGAAATGATACTCAGGGAGGCGACAGAAGAGGACATAAAGCATTATGCCGTTAATATTGAAACTGCAAGTGAAACTCTTCTTGCGCTTGTAAATGGAATCCTTGATATTTCCAAGATCGAAGCTGGAAGAATGGAAATAGATAATTCTAAGTATAATCTTGGCAAGGTATTAAGTGATGTATGTAACATGATAGTAATCAGAGCTGAAAAGAAAAATATTTCTTTCCTGGTGGATGTAGATAGTTCTCTTCCGGTTTATTATAGGGGAGATTCAGCAAAGCTACGTCAGATTCTGATAAATCTTCTTAATAATGCAGTTAAATATACAAATAAGGGTCTTATAAAGCTTGTGGTATCTGAAAAGAAATATGCCGGAGCTGATATGGCAAAGGTAAATGAGCAAAAGAAGGCCTGGATTTCAAATATCGATTCAGAGCAGACAAAGGAAGTGGATGTTATTTATAATAGCGGAATGAAAGCGCTTTGCTTTGAGGTAATTGATACTGGAATCGGAATAAAAGAAGAGGATCTTGGGAAGCTTTTTGAAACCTTCCAAAGAGTAGATCTTGATACCAACAGAAATGTTGAAGGTACAGGTCTTGGACTTGCCATAACTAAGCAGTTTGTTGAAATGCTTGGAGGTAAAATAGAGGTAGATAGCGAATATGGAAAAGGCTCTGTATTTAGGGTATATTTGCCACAGAGAACCATAGAAAATGAAGTAATCGGAAACTTCTACGTTCGTTTTATGAACAGAGAAGAAAAGAAGGAATATCACGTTAAGTTTACGGCGCCAGAAGCTAGAATTCTTTCAGTAGATGACCTTTCAATGAACCATATTGTATTTAAAGGTCTTCTTAAGAATACAAAGGTACAGATCGATACTGCGCTAAACGGAAATGAGGCCATTGAAAAATGCATAAATACAAAGTATGACATAATATTTATGGATCATATGATGCCGCAGATGGATGGTATCGAGACCTTCGAGAAGATAAGAAGTGGCGGCGGAATCAATTCGGAAACTCCTGTTATTGCGCTCACAGCCAATGCCATAGAGGGCGTTAGAGAAGAATATAAGAAAAAGGGTTTTGCCTCATATCTTTCAAAGCCTATAAATGGTGTAGAGCTTGAAAATATGGTGAGAGAGTATCTTCCGGCGCAAAAGGTAACCATAGTAGCTAAGGAGACGCAAAGAGAGGATGCAGGGAAAACTGAAGCAGAGGCGTTTAAGGATGCAAAGAGTGCTTTAGAAGGAGCGCCAGTGGAGGCTCATAAGGATGCAAAGATTGCTTTAGAAGGAGCGCAAGCAAAGGCTCCTAAGGATGCAAAGATTGCTTTAGAAGGAGCGCAAGCAAAGGCTCCTAAGGATGCAAAGAGTGTTTTAGAAGAAGCGCCAGCGGAGGTGCAAAAGAATACCGAAAAAGAGCAGGACATTGTAGAAGGTAGCCTTAAAGCTTTAGAAGTTGAAAAGAAAGATAGCCAAAAGAGTTTAGAGAGCAAAAATGAAAAAGCAGCAGATAAATCTAAAGAAGATACTGCAAAGGATAGAGGCGGTGAAGTCGAAGCTGACAGTGATAGCACAGATGCCAGTGATAGCGAAGCTGATGATCTAGAAGAAGAGCTGCTTGAAGTAAATATAAAGCTTGGTCTTAGCTACTGCGCTGAGGATGAGGAATTTTACAAGGAAGTGTGCGAAATGTACGTTTCTGAAGATAAGCAAAAAGAGCTTGAAGCTAGCTTTGAAAAGGAAGACTGGCAGGATTATAGGGTACAGATCCATGCACTTAAAGGAACTTCACTTACAATAGGTGCAGAGAATTTTTCTAAAAAGTGTAAGGAACTTGAATTTGCAGCAAGGGATAATGACATTGCCTTTATTAGGGATAATCATGAAATGGTTATGAAACTATATAAGAAGTTGCTCAAAAAGATAGAGAAAATGTAACAAATAATTGCTGCTAAAAAAGATAGAGAAAAAGTAATAATAAAAAGCTGCTACTTTAGTAATATGAATGTATCCTAAAGTAACAGCTTTTCTTTTATATTTCAAAATAAACTGAGGAATGGAAAATGTCAGAATGTTTATCTGGCTCAAAATGCGAGCTTCCGCCATGTCCTTTTGCAAGTGTTTCTACTGAGCTGACCCCAAGTCCTACGCTATCATCCTTACTGGATATAATTACGCCGTTCTTTTTTATAAATACGCCGTTAAAGGAATTATCCATGGTTATGATGAGCTTACTTAGGTGGTGATTGCTTATGAGTTTGATGAACTTTTCACCCTTTTCCATAGCATTACAGGCCTCTATAGCATTTTCTAAGAGATTACCGAAGATGACACAAAGGTCTATATCGGATATCTTTTCTGAATGAGTCGGAACATCAAGACTGATGGTAAGCTTGATTCCATTTTTTTCGGCAATTGAGGCGTATTGGCATACTACAGCATTTACTGCATCGTTTGAACAATAGCGCGTATCAAAGCAATCATTGAGATTTTCGGTCATTGAATCTATATATTCGCAGAGCTTTTCAAAATCCTGCTTTTCGCCGTAATTTTTTAATATCTCGAGTTTGTGCCTTAAATCATGACGCTCGTTACTAAAGTGCTCCTGCATCTTTAATTGCTTTAACTGTTCCTTTTCACGCTGGGAAATCTGCATTTTCATAAGCTTAACTTCAAATTCTAATTCTTTTTCGTTCTGTTTTAAACTGAAAATCTCACTTATGAACTGGATACCTGTTATAGTGATGAATACCATAAAAATAAATATTCCTATCTGGAATAAAATGGTATTTTTGATGGTAAGGCTAAATACATAGTTGATGACTTCGGCCACTGAAGCGGTGAAAAGTACAGCTATAGGAGGGAAAAGCTTCGCTGCATTTTTATTGCCATCAAAGAAGCCTTCGTAAAATATCTGACCTGTAAGAAAGGATAATGATAGTATTGTCAGTATATCAATTATGCGTGCAGCACTAGATAGCATAAAAATGCCTGTGAGCTGAAGTGCAAGTGCTAAAAAATCTGCAATCAACATGATGGTTACAATGAACGTGCATATTTTTGGATTCTTGAACCTAACGAGCCTTCTTACGAATAGAGTCAGGAATATGATCATTGTAAACAGCCCGGTAAAGGTAAATAAATAGATGATTACAGGATTATGGACGAGAAAGAGAGAAAAGTCGTTTTCTCCCACAAGCCATAAACCTACAGATAGATTGAAAAGTCCGAGCCATAAAATAATTTTTGTCTCTTCGGATACCTTCCTTAATGAAAAATAGATTACAATCATAAAGAAGGCAATACTCATGAGTATTATAGCAAAAATGATGGTTCCTGCATATTTTTTTGTATGATAGGTCAATATTCCGGCTGAGTTGCTGAGCATTGGAGCATTTATTGTAAGAGTGCTGCGAGTCTTGGGAAAGCTATAATTGATAGTGACCTTTAAAGGCTCTTCTGATTCTGGAATTACCACATTAAATAACGAGGTAGGAGGATCTATCATATAAAACGGACAATTGTTTTCTGAATAGCTAACTAAGACGTTATTCTCTATGGATACGTCAAATGGTGCGTAATTACTCTTTACGCATAAAACATTGTCGTCCTCTGGCATGACAAGAAAACTTACAGATATTTTGGTCCCACTGTCCTGGTTTTTTATTTTGAAGGGGAGAGTGACATCTCTAGATAGGCCGTTTATAGAAATGGTTGCTTTATCGATATGCTTTATATCATGGGCACCGCCAGGCCTGTTGGTTTTTCCGAAAATAAGAGCTGTTATGATAAGGACCATAATGATGAGTATGGTCAGAATGGCTAATATTTTTGTTGCTAGCTTGTTCATTTCATTTATTCCTTCTTGTAGTTATTTGAAATAGTTAAGCGTTCGGGAATAATTTTATCTCACAAGGCTTTATAATGTCAAGACTTGTTTTTTATGGTTGTTTTTTTGCGTGCTTTGAGTTATAATGTCATGGTGTGGCGTTTTAAATAATAATATGGGAATGTGTGTAAAATAAGGAGGAAAAAAATATGAATCCAATGGATTTAATGAAATTTGCAGGTAAGGCAGGTAAGTTCAAGGAAGATCATCCAAAGGTAATTGCATTTCTTAAGGATATCGGAATGCAGATGAAGGAGGGTGACGTTCTTGAGTTAAAATATATCGCTCAGGATGGAACTGAGAAGGTTACTAATTTCAGACTTACCCCAGCTGATATTGAAATTATAGATCTAATTAGAAAAGGATGATAAAATGGCTGAAGTAAAGAATGTGCCTTTGCATGTAGCAATAATAATGGATGGAAATGGCAGATGGGCAAAGAAGCGTTTTTTGCCGCGTACTGCCGGACATGCTGCTGGAAGTAAAATTGTTGAGAATATCTGCGAGCTTGCCTTTAATAAAGGAGTAAAGTATCTTACAGTATATGCTTTTTCAACTGAGAACTGGAAGAGACCGGATAGTGAAGTAAAAACTATAATGAATCTTCTTAGGGAATATCTTAAAGACTGCATTAAAAAGAGTACCAAAAATAATATGCGTATCCGTGTAATCGGTGAAAGAAGCAGACTTGACGAGGATATTCAGAACCAGATAAAAGAGCTTGAAGAGGCATCAAAGAATAATACTGGTCTTAATTTTACAGTTGCACTTAACTACGGCGGTAGAGATGACATTCTGCGCGCAGCCAGGAAGGCAGCTCATGATTATAAAGACGGAAAAATAGATATTGACGCCTTTGAGGAAAAGGATTTTGCGGCATATCTTGATACAAAGGATATTCCAGATCCAGATCTTTTAATAAGAACAAGCGGTGAATTCAGGATCTCAAATTATATGATGTGGCAGCTTGCTTATTCTGAGATTTATGTTACTGATGTGCTTTGGCCTGATTTCAATGAGGCCGAGCTTGATAAGGCACTTGCTTATTTTGCTGCTAGAGATAGACGCTTTGGCGGTATTAAGACGGACAATAAATAATGTAAGAAGAAATAGTGTATAAAAATCTATACACGTTGGAGGTTATTATGTTTAAGACAAGACTAATAAGCGGAATTGTCATGGTTGTAGTTCTTGCATTACTTATATATTTTGGCGGTCCGGTCCTTTTTGCGGCTTTTCTCATCATTTCCATCATAGGAATGATGGAGCTTTTTAGAGCTATTGGAGGAGAAAAGGAATCATCCGGAAAGATGCTTAAAAAGTATGAAGAGGGCGATAGGGGAATTCAGTGCAGAACTCCTGGAATCGCAGCTTATATCGCTATAATTATTTATAATTTTCTGGCTTATTTTGAAAAGCTTGAGTATGCTCCTGAATTATATGCAGGCTTCTTTATTGTACTCATGATCATTTATGTTATGACCTTCCCTAAATATGATTCAGTTCAGATTACAATGGCGTTCTTTGGCTTTTTCTATGTTGGAGTAATGCTTTCATATGTTTATAGAATTACCCAGCTCACTGGCGGCAGTGCTACAATAATTATGATCTTTATAGGTTCATGGGGATCAGATACTGGTGCCTATGTTGTAGGCAGACTTTTTGGAAAGCATAAGCTTATTCCTAAGCTTTCACCTAAAAAGTCAGTAGAGGGCTTCTTCGGAGGAATTGTTACTTCGGGACTTCTTGGCGCTCTTTTTGGAGGCGTACTTGCTAAGTCATATATGGGAGCACTTGCTAATCCAGCTGTCGCTTGTGCGATAATTGGAGCAGCTTCTTCACTTATAAGTCAGATAGGTGACTGGACAGCTTCAGCGATTAAAAGAAATTATGGCATTAAAGACTATGGAAGATTATTACCAGGTCATGGCGGCGTAATGGATAGATTTGATAGTGTTATTTTCACGGCACCGGTGGTGTATTACCTGGCTATGCTTTTACAGAAGTAAAGTATTGCTCTCTGGGTGAACTTAATGTGAGTTTTCACATTGAAAGTAAATTTTTGTAAAAGATGTAGTGAGTGCTTGTTCGCTTGGTGCAGCTAAAATTGTAGTTTGAGGATATAGTATGAAGAATGTTTCTATTCTTGGGGCTACTGGCTCCATTGGAACTCAGGCACTTGATGTAATAAGAAGCCATAGAGATAGACTTGGTGTGTGCAGTATTACAGCAAGTACTAGTGTTCAAAAGACATACGAAATAATAAAGGAATTTAATCCTAGGCTTGCAGCAATGTATGATGAAGAAAGTGCAAATGAGCTTAGGAAGATGGTTTCAGAAAGCGCTGATGAGAAGGTAAGAAAGACAGAAGTTCTTGCGGGAATGGATGGAATAATTGCGGCAGCAGTGCTGGATGAGGCAGATATTGTTTTAAGCAGTGTAGTAGGAATGATAGGAATTAAGCCTGTCATAGAAGCAATAAAGAAGCATAAGGACATTGCTTTTGCTAATAAGGAGACTCTTGTAGCCGCTGGAGATATTATAATGCCTATGGTAAGAGAATATGGCGTTAAGATGCTTCCGGTAGATTCAGAGCATTCTGCAATATTTCAGTCACTTCAGACTGTCTTTGGCTATGGCGATGGTGATAGTGCAAGAAGTCTGGATGAGGGCTATATCAAAACAGATAAATGTAATGAGCTTAAAGAAAGTGCATATTCTAAGAAAGTCCATGATTCAATAAATAAGATCCTTCTTACGGCATCTGGCGGTCCTTTCCGCGGAATGACAAAAGAGGAGCTAAAGAATATCAAGCCAGAGCAGGCGCTTGTTAATCCTAACTGGAAAATGGGAAGAAAAATCACTGTAGATTCATCTACAATGGTAAATAAGGGACTAGAGGTCATTGAGGCATGTCACTTGTTCGGAGTGACTCCGGATAAGATAGAGGTTGTAGTCCATCCTGAGAGCATAATCCATTCAGCGGTTGAGTTCGTGGATGGGGCAGTAATCGCTCAGCTTGGGGCACCTGATATGAGAATTGCCATTCAATATGCCCTTGTATATCCAGAAAGAGTACCTTTTGCTTCTAAGAGACTTTCTCTTACAGATATAACCTCACTTCATTTTTATAAGCCTGATTTTGAAAATTTTAGAGGAATCCCTCTTGCAATAAGTGCATTTAAGCAGCGCGGCGTAATGCCTACAGTAATGAACGCAGCCAATGAAGAGGCTGTTGCTGCATTTTTAGATGGCAAAATTAGATTTACTGCAATTACTGAGCTGATTGAAAAAGCCATGGAAAATCATGATAAGAGCGTTTCATCAGAAAAACTTACTCTTGAGGCTGTTTTAAATGCAGAAAAAGAAGCAAGGGAATATGTAAGGAGAAATTTAGATGAATATAGGTAATATCTTAATAGCTTTTTTGATGTTCAGTTTTGTGGTCATTTTTCATGAATTCGGTCACTTTATCGTTGCCAGATTAAACGGAATAGAGGTTCTTGAATTCAGTCTTGGAATGGGACCTAGATTATTTAGCTTTAAGGCTTTTAAGACAAGGTTTTCTGTAAAGCTTTTACCACTTGGCGGATCTTGTGCAATGAAGGGCGAAATCGAGAAATCTGACGATCCAAAGGCTTTTACTAATAAAAAGGTATGGCAGAGAATGTTGGTCGTACTAGCTGGCCCGTTTTTTAATTTCATTTTAGCTTTTCTTTTAGCTATAGTCATGATAATCATGGGCGGCTATGCTAAGCCTACAGTTACCGAGGTAAGCGAAAATGGCCCGGCGGCTGCTGCAGGTCTTATGCCAGGAGATGAAATTGTAAAGTTTGATGGACAGAAGATCCATTTCGGTAAAGATCTTCTTGTATATTTTACTTATGATGAGATTACAAGCAATAAGCCTATTGAAGTGGTTTATAAGAGAGAAGGACAGAAGTTTTCTACTACCGTTGTACCAGTAGAAAATACAAGATATCTTCTCGGCTTTACTTATAGCGCAGATGCTCAGGCATGCATAATTTCACAGGTATCAGAGAATTATCCTTTAGCGAAAGCAGGAATCGTAGCAGGAGATGTAATTACAGAGATAAATGGAACTGCAGTTTCTACAGGTGAGGCACTTCAGAATTATCTTATTCAGAATCCTCTTTCAGGCGAGGCTGTTAAAATTAAGTATACTCACAATAGTCTTGATTATGAGGTGACAGCTGTTCCAGAGCCTTCAACCTCATGGACCGTTGGTTTTGATTATAATTTATATGAATATACAAAGGCAACTGCCGCAAATATAATCCCTAATAGTGCTTATGAAGTTAAGTACTGGATATCTTCAACTCTTAAGGGGCTTGTACAGATAGTTAAGGGAAAAGTGACCAGGGATGCCGTTGGTGGACCTGTTAGAATAGTAAGTGAAATCAGTAATGTAGTAGATGAGAGTTCAAAATATGGCATTGAGACAGTTATTTTAAACCTCTTGCAGTGGACTGTGCTTTTGTCAGCAAATTTAGGTGTAATGAATTTATTGCCTATTCCAGCACTTGATGGCGGAAGATTTTTGTTCCTCATAATAGAAGCCATAAGAAGGAAGCCATTTGATAGAGAAAAAGAAGAGATGGTAGATGGAGTATTCTTCCTGCTCCTTATGGTACTTATGGTATTCCTTTTCTATAACGATTTTGCTAATATATTAAGTAACCGCTGATATTGTAATCAACGTGGTGATCTATATTGTTTTTTTTATATAGGTCACCTTGTTTTCATAATGGAGAGAAAAAATGCTGTTTTTTGAAGCCTTTGGTTATATAAAGCCTAGTGAAAAGTTAAAAAATACCTTTGCCGACATAGAGATTATAGGTATAGAGCATTATACCAAGTCGAAGGAACTGCATCTTAAGCTTAAAAGTCCGCATTTTATAGAATATAGGTCTAAGCTTGAAATGCAAAAGCTCCTTACTAAAAATTGTTCTTATAAGCTTAGTGAAGAGACAATATTAGATATTTCATATTCTCTTTCTGATGTTTACAATCTAGGAACTGTATATAAGAATGCGAGTGAATATATCCAGGATGAATTCAATGAGAAGGATAGAAGCTTTCTGGCTTTATTTCAGCACTCTGAATTTGAATTTGATGAGGAAAAAAGAATAGTTTTTATTAAAATAGAGGACAGTAAGCTTTATAGGGCTTTTTCAAATGATTTCTGCAATTACTTTAAGAAATTTTATGAAAATTGTGGAATGACGGGAGTTGAAATCATTCCAGAGTATGTTAAAGTAGAGCATAGAGACATAGAAGAGTATAATGAAGAGGAAATCCTTGCTGAAAGAAGGAAAGCAGAGATTTTAACTAATGCTAAGAAGGCAGGTAATAGAGCTAAGGAGAGTGCAGAGGAAAAGGAAGAAGACTTAGTGGTAAAGGAGGAGGGAGAGCTAGCCGGCGTTTCAATGACAGAGACAAAGCCAAAGAAAGAGGCTAAGCCAGAGGTAAAAGTACCTTATAAGATAGGGGCGGGAAAAAATACTGGAAATTATACAGGTGGAAGAAAAGGTTTTAGTGAAAGGAAGGAATATGGAGGCCAAAGGGGCAAGGATATAGATCCGGATTATATTTACGGACGCATTTTTGAAGGTGAAACTACGCCGATTCATGATATAGTAGGAGATATTGGTAAAGTTATAGTAAGAGGAAAGGTCCTTAAAGTAGAGGAAAAGCTTCTGCGTTCTGGAAAGAGCATGCTTACTTTTGCCATAACTGACTATACGGATTCTATTTCGGTTAAGATATTTGTAAGCCCTGAGGATCTAGGCGAAGTAAAAAAGGAGATAGATGTAGGAAAGTACCTTTTATTAAAGGGACTGGCAAAATATGATGACTATTCAAAGGAACTTGGAATTTTATCGGTTGAAGGAATTAAGAAAATTCCTTCCTTTGAAGTTAAGAGAAAGGATACCTATCCAAAGAAGAGAGTTGAGCTTCATCTTCATACTAGCTATTCTGAATTTGATGCGCTCCCTAACCCTAAGGATATTGTTAAGACGGCCTTTAATTGGGGAATGCCTGCTGTAGCAATTACTGATCACGGTGATGTTCAAGCCTTTCCTGTTGCAAACAGGACTCTTGGAGATATGAAAAAGGGATTGAATGAA